>Ga0222632_1000015_pt1 | contig 217524 bp, 206 predicted proteins | sample AntAcemetageno46_FD_179828 | JGI IMG/M metagenome (GOLD analysis project Ga0222632, IMG submission 179828) | Saline water microbial communities from Ace Lake, Antarctica - #46 | ecosystem: Environmental > Aquatic > Non-marine Saline and Alkaline > Saline | place: Antarctica: Ace Lake...
TGCTGGGCCAGCGTTGGTGATTTTTTTTATACATGATCCATAGTTTAGATTTTAGTTGATTTAAAAAATATAGTACTTTTAATCAAAATGAGAAAGGCTTCCGACCATAGGGAGGATTCGTTCAACAGCGTATATAATTTATTGCTTGCTTCTCGCTTATTTACGAAAATTCCGCTGGAATTTTCTATCTGTGATTTGTTGACCAAATTAGTTGCTAAAACACACAACAAACCATATACCTAAGGTGTGCCATTAGAAATGAGACCAATAAAACCAATGGAAATAGAATTAATTAAAAAGTTGATCAACGGCCTCTTTGAAATACCTGAGCTTGTACGAGACATGAATGATGGGGAAATGGGCTCAATCTCATTTGATATTGATAAAAGGCAAAGTCGAAATGAACAGGTTTCCGCTGCGAAATACATTGATGATGGGGTTTTGGTAGACATAGAACTAACAATTGACGAAAAGGGGAATCTATTTGAACTGGATTTTTGGAAGGTTGATGTCAGTCCGTTAAAAGTCTATCCTGCAATAGAAGGATTAAAAACAAAAGCACTTAACAAAACCTAAACTGCATTAAAACGCAGTCTAGCCAGACGTCAGACTGCGCAAAAACTGAACAACATTGTTGAAAAGCCTTGGTCTAATTGCTCTATTCATTTAGTCTGTTTGGTATCTTTAAAAAAGAACCTAAAGCATTCGTAATGCATCACTTAGATTTTGAGGTAGATCGTAATCAGCTATCCATGATTGCTCTTGAAGAGATGGTAGATCCAAATTCTTGGGCACGATTTGTAGATCTGTTTGTTGACAGTCTTCCTCTTGGTGATTTAGGCTTTGAGCACATCACCCATGAGGAGCAAGGCAGACCGCCTTACCATCCTTCTGTATTGCTCAAACTATATATGTATGGCTATGGTCATGGTCTGCGTTCATCGAATTAATTGCACCAAGCCTGTTAAGTTAATGAAGAAGTCTGTTGGCTTTTGAAGGGCCTTAAACCCAGTTCCCGGAGGATCTGTTATTTTAGAAAGAACAATGCCCCCGCTTTCAAAAAGGCTTTTCAATATTTTGTGCTGACTCTTAAATAATGGAAGTGGATAGAGGGGCAAGCCTTGGCGATAGATAACTTTAAGATCAGAGTACAAAACTGTTTAAAGAACAATTTCAATCAAAAGAAGATCGATCGACATCTGAATTTTATCAATGATAAAGTGGATGCCTATAAACAGGAGCAAGATGCTCATGACGAGCCACAAGCGCCCAGATTGCTCAATGCACTCAAAACAATGCACCACTTTTTCTTTTCTCAAAGAGATGAGAGGCAAAGAAAATGTACTTACAGAAGTCTACCTACACTTCAGTGTCTACAATTTGCTCCGAGCCATGACACAATATAATTCCAACGTGTTAATTGCTAAGCTAAAAGAGCTTGGCCTTTACTTTTTGACCCAAAAGGAGCTCTTTAAAAAACTTTTAAGAGTGGCTAATTATAGCTTGTGCTCTGAGTCCTTTTCAAGAATTCTTATTTTAGATTCAGCATAAAATAGCTGTGGCTTTGCAGTGGGAAGGTGAAATTTATAGAGGGTGTTATTGCGAAGACTCCCTTTAGGCGCAAGCGTAAAGAACGACACAACAGTGATCGACAAGTGGAAAATTTAACAGAAAAATAAATCATTTTGACGAATGGCCAACAAACAGACCATATCGTAAATGGACAACCAGTGCGCCGACCCTTCTGTATTTTTCATTTTTCCTCCACCGTACTTTTTTTTCAATTTTAGCCATTCGCACAAATGGAATATTTGGCTGTGCCACGTAGTCACAAATTTCAACGGGTTGTAACCGCAATATTATCTCAGATAACGTACTTATACTTTTAAGTACAAATTAATATGTACTTTTTAGTATAGATTGAAAAATAGTGTTTATATTTGTCTCGCAAGTTTCTTTTAATCCCCATGAAATCTATTAAACTTGAAATTTTTAAACAATGAAAATAACAGCACAAGACGAGTATGGCTTAAGAATATTGGTGCGGATTGCAAAATGTAAGGACACTACTGGGTTGAGCATCCCTCAGCTTAGTGAAGCAGAAGGGTTGTCGAAACCCAATGTTTCTAAATTAACCCGCACACTTCGCATAGAAGGATTGATTAATAGTACCAAAGGACACGTTGGAGGGTATGTACTTGCCAGACCTGCTGCTGATATTACGGTGAACGATGTTTTGAAAGCTTTAGGTGGACGTTTGTTTGATGAAGAGTTTTGTGCCAATCATGTGGGAGTAATGAAACTGTGTACTAATTCTATTGATTGTTCTATTCGTTCACTTTGGTCAATGGTACAATCTACTATTGACAGGCTATTAGATAAGGTAACGCTTGCCGATTTATCGAATAGCGAAAAGGAAGCAACGTTTACTTTTCAAGGTTTTCTTGAAGGAAATGCCAATTAAAAAGAATAAAAACAGATTATCAATAATCTAAAATACCTGAACAAAATGATAACAGTTTCAGAAAACGCAAAACAACATGCGTTAAGTTTAATAACAAGCGAAAATAGCCCCGAAGGAACATTTATTCGGGTAGGTGTTGATGGTGGAGGTTGTTCAGGTCTTACCTACAAACTCGTGTTCGATAACGTTATTACAGAAAGTGATGAGGTTTTTGAAGACAAAGGAATAAAGATTGCCGTTGACAAAAAAAGCTTTTTGTATTTAATAGGTACAGAGCTGGATTATGTGGGAGGATTAAACGGAAAAGGCTTTGTATTTGTCAATCCGAACGCAAGTAGAACATGTGGTTGTGGAGAGTCATTTGGCGTGTAAAAGAGTTTACTTATGTTTTACAAAACGTTCAATTTTGAACGTTCCAACAATATAACAACAGTAAAAAAATGGCAATTATAATTACAGAAGAGTGCATTAATTGTGGCGCTTGTGAACCGGAATGTCCTAATAATGCTATCTATGAAGGAGCTGATGAATGGCGTTTTTCTGATGGAACATCAATAAAAGGAATGTTTACCTCAAAAAGCGGATTAACTGCAGATACAAATGAGCCGCAAGAACCTATATCATACGAAGTTTATTATATCGTAGCTGATAAATGTACAGAGTGTGTTGGTTTTCATGATGAACCGCAATGTGCGGCAGTTTGCCCAGTAGACTGTTGTGTGGATGATGATAATTGGCGCGAAAGTAAAGAAGAATTATTTGTCAAGAAAGACACATTACATTTAATAATTTAACCCATAGGACTATGGGAATTTGGATGTACCAATGAATAAAGATTAATAAGACATAAATAGTATGAACGAGGTTATAGAACAAAAAATAAGTACGGAATACAAATACGGCTTTGTTACCGATATTGAAGCTGACAACGCACCGAAAGGATTGAATGAAGATATTATTCGTTTCATTTCTGCCAAAAAAAATGAACCAGCATGGATGTTAAATTATCGATTAACGGCATTCCGTCATTGGTTGACAATGGAGGAACCAGACTGGGCTCACATTCATTACCAAAAGCCAAACTATCAGGATATCATTTTTTACTCGGCTCCAAAGCCAAAAAAAGTATTAAAGAGTCTAGATGAGGTTGACCCCGAGTTATTAAAAACATTTCAAAAACTTGGTATTTCAATCTTAGAACAAGAACGACTTTCAGGTGTAGAAAGTAGAATAGCACTAGATATTATTGTGGACAGCGTTTCGGTAAAAACAACATTTAAAGCAACCTTAGCTGAAAAAGGAATTATTTTTTGTTCGTTGGGCGAAGCAATTCAAGAACATCCAGAATTAGTACAAAAATACATGAGCTCTGTTGTTCCATATACCGATAATTTTTATGCAGCACTAAACTCTGCTGTTTTTACTGATGGTTCGTTTTGTTATATACCAAAAGGGGTTCGTTGTCCGATGGAACTTTCAACTTATTTTAGAATAGAAGCGGCAGGTACTGGTCAATTTGAACGCACCTTAATTATTGCCGATGAAGATTCGTATGTGAGTTACCTCGAAGGCTGTACAGCACCAATGCGTGATGAAAATCAATTGCACGCAGCCGTTGTAGAACTAGTAGCGCATAAAAACGCACAAATAAAATACAGCACCGTGCAAAACTGGTATCCAGGAGATAAAGAGGGTAAAGGAGGTATTTTCAATTTTGTTACCAAACGGGGTATTTGCATGGAAGAAAATGCTAAAATTTCTTGGACACAAGTAGAAACAGGTTCTGCAATTACTTGGAAATATCCATCGGTCATTTTAAAAGGTGACAATTCGATAGGTGAATTCTATTCTGTTGCAATTACAAATAATTATCAGCAAGCAGATACAGGAACAAAAATGATCCATATCGGGAAAAACACTAAAAGTACGATCATCTCAAAAGGGATTTCGGCTGGCTTTAGCAATAATAGTTATAGAGGATTGGTTCGTATTGCAAAAGGTGCGGAAAACGCCCGTAATTTTTCGCAATGCGATAGTTTATTGATGGGCGATCAATGTGGAGCACATACATTTCCATACATCGAAATAAAAAACAACACTGCCGTTGTAGAGCATGAAGCAACAACATCAAAAATTGGTGAAGACCAACTATTTTATTGCAAACAACGAGGTATTGATAATGAAAAAGCGATTGGTTTAATTGTAAACGGTTATTGCAAAGACGTATTAAGTCAGTTGCCAATGGAGTTTGCTGTTGAAGCACAAAAATTACTAGAAGTTTCTTTGGAAGGCTCTGTGGGATAAAATTAAATACTCATAATTCAAAATTTAAAAAATGTTATCAATAAAAAATCTACACGCGTCAATTGACGGGAAAGAAATTCTGAAGGGAATTAATTTAGAAATAAAAGTTGGAGAAGTACACGCTATCATGGGGCCTAACGGTTCAGGGAAAAGCACATTGGCAGCGGTGCTTGCAGGGCGTTCAGAATATGATGTTACAGCAGGTGAAGTAACCTATAACGGTATAAACCTGTTAGAATTAGAGGCGGAAGACAGGGCTAGAGAGGGCATTTTTCTTGCGTTTCAATATCCCATTGAAATACCCGGAGTCAGCAATATTAATTTTTTAAAAACGGCGATCGGTGAAATTCGTGCTTACAAAGGGTTGGATCCTATGAACGCAAAAGATTTTTTAATGATGATGAAAGAAAAGCAAAAGTTAGTTGAGATAGACAGAGCACTTATCAGTCGCTCTATTAACGAAGGCTTTAGTGGTGGTGAAAAAAAACGAAATGAAATATTTCAGATGGCAATGCTGGAACCGAAACTTTCCATACTTGATGAAACCGATAGTGGGCTAGATATTGATGCGTTGCGCATTGTTGCCAACGGAGTAAATAAACTAAAATCGAATGATAACGCAACCATTATCATCACACACTATCAACGGCTGTTGGATTATATCATACCTGATTTTGTTCATATATTATACAATGGGCAAATTGTAAAGTCAGGATTAAAAGAGTTGGCTTTAGAGCTGGAAGAAAAAGGATATGATTTTATAAAAGAAGAAGTAGAAGCATAATTTATCACAAAATGGAAACAGCTATTAAGACTAGTACAATAAAAGATAAATTTATTCTTGAATTTGAGAACTCCAAATTATTTTTATTTGGAGATACACAACTTCGTAATAAGGCTATAGAAAGCTTTTACAAACAAGGTATTCCAACACGAAGGCAAGAAGAATATAAATACATTCGTATGGGTTTGATGCTGAAAGGAGAATTTGATTTTTCGGCAAACAAAAATTGTAGTGATGCGCAAATTGAATCCCTAAAGTTTTTAAAAGAGGCCTATGTTGTAATTATTGAGAACGGTGTTTTTATTGAAGGATCGTCGAACTTGCAGAACCTTCCAAAAGGGTTGACAATATGCAGTTTAGTAGATGCAGAAAAAAGTAATTCACCTATTTTTGAAAAACATTATGCACAATATGCAGATGTGAAAGCAGATCCATTCATTGCATTGAATACCGCTATGACTAAAGATGGTGTATTTATTCATGTTGCAAAAAATGCAATCATTGAAAAACCGATACACATCATTCACATTTCAACAGCTTCGAAAAATGCCATTATTCAGCCACGAAATTTAATCGTTGTTGATGAAAATTCGCAGGTAAAAATAATAGAATCGTTTGAAACGTTGGCTTCTACCGCAAAAACAGTTAGCAACGCACTAACAGAAATTGTAATTGATAAGCACGCTATTGTTGATCATTATAAAATTCAAGATGAAAAGGAGTTGGGGTATTTAGTGAATACTACTCATGTAATTCAACAAAAACAAAGTGTATTTTCTACCTATACATTTACGTTGAGTGGTTCGTTGATTCGTAATAATTTAACATTAGTGTTAGATGATGAACATATCGAATCGCACTTAAACGGATTGTATTTAACGACAGGGAATCAAGTTGTAGACAACCATACTGTAGTGGATCACCGCAAGCCAAATTGCAATAGTAACGAGCTTTATAAAGGTATTATTGAAGGGAAATCAACAGCAACCTTTAATGGGAAAGTATTTGTGAGAAAAGATGCGCAAAAAACAAATGCATTTCAATCAAACAAAAATATTTTATTGAGTCAAGAAGGAACAATCAATACAAAACCACAATTAGAAATTTATGCTGATGATGTAAAATGTTCGCACGGTTCAACTACCGGGAAGTTGGATCAAGAAAAAATATTTTACTTACGTGCACGCGGAATCGGTTTGATAAATGCTAAAAAATTATTGATGCACGCGTTTGCTTCTGAAGTTGTAAATACGATTAAAATTAAGGCCTTACGTGAGTATGTTGAAGAAAAAATTGCCCAAACATTTGAATAATGAAAATGGAAACAATGGCAAAAAAGGGTATTCTCAATATTCAAAAACTTCGACAGGATTTCCCTTTGCTTTCCAAGAAAGTGATGGGAAATCCGCTGGTGTATTTGGATAGTGGGGCAACAGCACAAAAGCCTAAACAGGTAATTGATGCCATTAGTAATTATTATCAAACAAAAAATGCCAATATCCACCGGGGTGTGCATCAATTGAGTCAGGAGATAACAATTGCGTATGAGAATGCCCGTGCAACTGTTCAAAATCATTTGAATGCAGCCTTTTCGCGAGAAATTATTTTTACCAGCGGCACTACCGAATGTATCAACCTAGTAGCAAGTTCATTTGGAAAAAAGTACATAAATGCCGGTGATGAAGTCGTCATTAGCGAAATGGAGCATCATAGCAATATACTTCCTTGGCAGGTGCTTTGTGAGGAAAAAGGCGCTGTATTAAAAGTAATCCCGATAAATGAAAAGGGTGAATTACGTCTTGATGAATACAAAAAACTACTGTGTAGCAAAACAAAAATAGTAGCTATTACACATGTTTCAAATACACTTGGCACCATTAATCCGATAAAGGAAATTATTGCGCTTGCACATAAAAAAAATATTCCGGTATTAATTGACGGTGCTCAGGCAGTACCGCATATAGCAGTAGATGTACAAGCCTTAGATGCAGATTTTTATTGCTTTAGTGGCCATAAATTATTTGGGCCAACAGGTGTTGGAATACTTTATGGGAAAGAAAAATGGTTGAATGAAATACCTCCATATAAAGTGGGAGGCGGCACTATAAAAACGGTTCGGTTCGAAAAAACAGAATATGCCGATTTGCCTTTAAAATTTGAGGCAGGAACCCCGCATATTGCAGGCGGTATTGGATTAGCAGCAGCAATTGATTATGTAAATGAAATTGGCTTAGAAAATATTGGCGCTTATGAATGCGAACTCCTTGAATATGCCACTTTAAAACTTTCGGCTATTGAAGGACTGAGAATTATAGGTACAGCAAAAGAAAAAGCAAGTGCTCTTTCTTTTGTAATTGAAGAAATTCATCCATTGGATATTGGAACCATATTAGACAAACAAGGTATTGCTGTGCGTACAGGACACCATTGCACGCAACCGCTGATGGAGATTTTTGGCATACCAGGCACCATACGTGCTTCATTGGTATTTTACAATACGAAAGAAGAAATTGATGTGTTGGTGAATGGAATACAGAAAGCAATTGAAATGTTAAAATAGAAATAAGTCCAAAGTCGGAAAGGCCAAAGTTAAAAGTAATAAAACATGGCTAAAATGAACAGTTTTGAAGATATTCAAGCAAGGTAGAAATCAAGGGAGTTGAATAAAGAAATTTTTAAAGTTTTAAAGAGTGAAATTTTTAGTAATGACTTTGGATTAGTGGATAAAATCAGAAGAGAAAGTGTTTCTATTGTGTCAAATATTGCTGAAGGGTTTAAAAGAAATGGGAGTAAAGTATCTAAATAATTTTTATGAATTTCCAAAGGCTTATCCGGAAAGTTTTGAACACAAATATATGTTGCTTTGGATTTTGAGTATTTAAAAAAGAATAGTTTGAAAAGATCAATGGGCCTGTACTTGAGATAAGCAGGATGATAAGCGGATTCATCAGTTTTTAAAAAACGCTGAATTAAAAGGTACAAAGTTCAACTAAGCTTTATAATAAAAAGTCCAAAGTTAGTAGGTCCAAAGTCTGCGTTACTAAGTCCGATAACATTAAACATAAAAAAATGAGAATAGCAGAGTTAGAAAATGAAGTAGTAGAAGAGTTTGAGTTATTCGGTAACGACTGGGAAGGCAAGTACGGGCATCTGATTGATTTGGGAAAAAACCTGCCATTGATTGAAAAGCAGCATAAAACCGATGACAGATTGATAAAGGGCTGTCAGAGCAAAGTGTGGGTACACTCAGAATTGAAAGAGAAAAAAATTGTTTTTTCAGCGGATTGTGATGCAGTTATTACAAAAGGAATTATAGCATTAATGATAAGAGTTATATCAGGGCATACAGCAAATGAAATTATAAATTCACAGTTTGAATTTATTAATAAGATAGGATTAATAGAACATCTTTCGCCTATGCGCAGTAATGGTTTAGTAAGTATGATAAAACAAATGAAATTAGATGCCGTGGTACTTAAATCTCAAAACTAAAACTTTAAATGTTAAAATAAAAAATGGCAGCTATAATTATCACACAAAATCCCGAGCTTACACAAAAGACTATTGAGACACTTAAAACGTGTTACGATCCTGAAATACCTGTTGATATTTGGGAGTTGGGATTGATTTACGAACTCATTATGGATAAAGAGAACAACCTTGCAATTCTTATGACCTTAACCTCACCTTCCTGTCCTGTAGCTGGATCATTGCCGCCTGAAACAGAACAAAAATTGCGTGAAATAGAAGGGATTAAATCAGCACAAATAACAATGACTTATGAACCGGCCTGGGGGAAAGAAATGATGAGCGAAGAGGCGGAACTCGAATTAGGATTTATGTAAAATGGAAAAGGAAATAATTAATAAAGTAGCATTAAGTGGTATCGTCACCATCAACCTTGAAGAGTTTTATCCTCAGGGAGAACGGGTATTGTTTGATATAAAAGAGCATTTATTTCAAGGTTTGGTTTTGAAAGAAAAAGATTTTCGTGGGTTTATAAAAAATGAAAATTGGACTAAATACACAGATGCATATGTTGCACTTACTTGCTCTGAAGATGCTATTGTTCCAAACTGGGCATATATGCTATTGGCAACACAGTTAGCCCCTTTTGTAAAGAAAGTGGTGTTTGGTGATTTAGAAACACTTGAAACAGTTTTGTATAATGAGATACTCAACAATCTAAATATGAATGATTATAAAGATTCCCGCATCGTTATAAAAGGGTGTGGCGATTTGCCTGTGCCTAAAGCTGCTTATGTTGAAATTTCTAGGCTTTTGCATCCGGTTGCAAAAAGTATTATGTATGGAGAAGCTTGCTCTATGGTTCCTTTATACAAACAGCCCAAACAAGTTTCGTAAATAACCTGCTAAAATGGAAAATACAAACCTTAAAATAATGATGCAAGCAAACGGAGTACTACTAGCATAACGAAATATTAAAATAGTGAAAACAGACGGTAGTTCAGAAGTAAAGGAGGGACGTTTTCCCCCATGTGGCTGTTGATTTCGCAGATTAAACTGTTGAGCAATGATTAGCACAAGAATAATAATTTAATAATCTACTGAATAACACGAATTAATAAGTGTATGCGTAAATTTTATCAAGAATGAAAATACAAAACGTTAGTCAAAAATTGATCAGTTCTCATCTTATTTCCGGTGATATGAATCCTGGAACTGAAATAGGGTTGCAAATTGATCAGGTATTATTGCAAGATGCCACCGGTACTTTAGTAATGCTGGAATTGGAAGCTTTTGATTTAGATAAAATCAAACCAGAGGTCGCAGTTCAGTATGTAGATCATAATCTGCTTCAAACAGACTATAAGAACATGGATGATCATCTATTTCTTCAGTCTGCAGCGGCACGTTTTGGATTCTGGTTCAGCAGGTCAGGAAACGGAATTAGCCATGTAGTACACATGGAGCGGTTTGGTAAGCCCGGCAAAACACTATTGGGCTCAGACAGCCATACTCCCGCAGGAGGTGGCATAGGAATGCTCGCCATCGGCACGGGCGGATTGGACGTAGCTCTGGCTTCAGCAGGTGAACCGTATTTTGTTAAAATGCCAAAAGTGATGGGCATCAAACTCATTGGGCAGTTACCCGAGTGGGTAAGCGCTAAAGATGTGATTTTAGAAATGCTTCGCAGGTATGATGTGACTGGAGGACGTGGATATATCTTAGAATATTATGGGCCAGGTCTGAAATCTCTCAGCTCTTGGGATCGTCATGTTATCGCTAATATGGGGACAGAAACAGGTGCTACAACTTCTGTGTTTCCTTCAGATGAAATTACCCGTGAATTTCTTAAACAAGAAGGAAGGGAAGACGAGTGGATAAACTTGGAAGCCGATGAGGGTGCAACATATGATCTTACTATTGAAATAGACCTAGCTACACTAGAACCTTTAATTGCACTTCCTGGCAGTCCAGGAATTGTTGTTCCAGTAAGAGAGGTTAGCGGATTAAAAATACAACAAGTTGTTATTGGTTCTTCTGCAAATCCTGGGTTACGTGATTTTTGGATCGCGGCTCAAATTGTAAAAGGTCAAGTTGTTTCTCCTGATGTCTCTTTGGATATCAATCCTTCATCTCGTCAAGTGTTAGAAAATTTAACAGAAATGGGTGCGCTTGGATCGTTGATTGCTGCTGGTGCACGCCTTCATCAATCTGGTTGTATGGGATGTATCGGCATGGGTCAGGCTCCTGCTACCAATACGATCAGTCTCCGAACTATGCCTCGTAATTTCCCGGGACGTTCAGGCACACTCGATGACAAGGTTTACCTATGTAGCCCGGAAACTGCTATGGCTTCTGCACTTACTGGGCGAATTACTGACCCCAGAGAACTTGAAACTTTAATGAATATTACGTATCCAAAATGGAAAGAGCCAGCCCAAATCAAGATAAGTAAGCAGATGCTGATTGATCCAAATCAATTAGGTGCTGAATTGATTAAGGGGCCAAACATTAAAACACTTCCCGATTTTGAAGAGCTACCTAATGAAATGGAAATTCCTATTCTATTAAAAATGGGAGATGATATTTCTACAGATGGAATACTGAAAGCGGGAGCCGATGTACTGCCTTTACGTTCAAATATTCCGGAGATAAGCAAATATGCTTATTATGCTCTTGACAAAAGTTTCTATGATCGCGCCATTCAAAATCAAAAAAAATACAAGGGATTTTGCGTTATAGCAGGCGATAATTACGCCCAAGGTTCGAGTAGAGAACACGCTGCATTGGCTCCCAAGTATCTTGGACAAAAGTTTGCTATTGCCAAATCTTATGCTCGTATCGGTTGGCAGAATCTGATCAATTTCGGCATCATTCCTTTCGAATTCAAAAACGCAACTGACTGGGAAAAACTGGAACAAGGTGATGTTCTACGGATAGATGAATTAAGGACTGCCATCAAAAATAGAGATTTAGTAGTAGCTATTGTGGTTGGAAAAAATATAGAAATTCCACTTACTTACAATATCAGCGAGAGACAAGTTGAACATATATTAAAAGGCGGAGTAATTAATTTTGTTAAGCAAAAGTGAGATGGGAAAGAAAATCAAGAATAAAAGAATACGTATGCTCAAAATGATTATTGTGTTTACCAGTGTCTTGTCCCTTTTTGCAAAGGAAGAAATGAATTTTATAATGCCGACCCATTGAAAATTTCTCAAGACTTACTTTTGAATTTGGCAATACGAGTTTATTTAGAATCAGATGTAAAGTATGACATGCTTGCTAATACCGTTTCTGTTTCAGCAATTGTGGATTGGTTTGAAGACTATTTTAACAGAGAAGAAGGCATTTTGAATCTTTTGAGAAAATTTTAAATCATTCCGAATGATGCTCAACCCAAAATTCAATTCAAGGAATATGATTGAACACTTCTACGAAAACACAAAAGCTGAAAGCAATTCTAATAACACCAAAGACAAATAACACGATAAAATAAAATGGTGACAATAAAAGAAATAAACATTGATGTAAAACACATCGCAACACTTACCGGACACAACGGCTGTGTATATGCTATGGATAAAGGTATTTCTGAACATACTGTTTTTACAGGGGGCAGTGATATGTTTATTGCACTATGGAATTTAGAAACCCTGCAGGCAGAGAAATTTTCAGCAGCTTTACCTGCTCCTATTTATGCACTTTGTCATATTCCTGAAAAAAAAATATTGCTTGCGGGAACAACAACTGGTAGTATTCATATAATTGATTTAGAGAAAAGAGAAGAAATTAAAATTCTTCAACATCATACGGCACCAATTTTTGATATAAAATATTCATTAAAAACCAATTGTTTTTATACAGCTGGTGGCGATGGTAATTTTGCAGTTTGCTCACTCGATACTTTATCATTGATTAAGATGAAAAAACTATCTAAAGAGAAAGTTCGAAGCATTGATTTTAATTATACTACTTCCGAAATAGCTGTTGCATTAGGTGATTGCAACATCCTTGTATTTGATCTGCATACATTGGATCATAAAAAAGATTTTATTGCACATCAACTTGCAGCCAATGTTGTGCGATACAGCCCTGATGGTAAATTGCTGTTAACAGGTGGAAGAGATGCTCATTTGAATATTTGGCTAGCAAGGAATTATGAATTAGTAAAATCAATTCCTGCACACAATTGGGCTATTTACGATATAGCATTTAATGCTAATGCTTCATTATTTGCCACTGCCAGCCGTGACAAGACTGTGAAAATTTGGGATGCAAAAACATATCAGCTATTAAAACGTATCACTAAAGAGGATTTTAATGCGCATACTCACTCTGTAAATAAATTACTTTGGAATACGTATAATAATTATTTGGTTTCTACCGGTGACGACAGAATGATTATAGTAAGAGAAGTAAATGAAATTTGATGGTTTTCACAGGCAAAAATCTTAGTGCTTAATTATTATTTTAAATAAAAATATGATAACAACTGACATCGTGATTATTGGTACAGGTCCAGTAGGTTTATTTGCAATTTTTGAAACTGGTTTATTAAAATTGAGATGCCATTTAATAGATTATTTGCCACAAGCTGGCGGACAGCTGAGTGAAATATATCCTAAAAAACCAATTTATGACATACCCGGTTTTCCAAGCATACAAGCACAGGAGTTAATTGATAATTTATTAAAACAAGCTGAGCCATTTAAGCCCACATTTACATTTGGAGAGCGTGTGGAATCATTAAATAAAATCGGAGAGAAAGATTTTATCATTACTACCCATCTTGGAACAAAAATAAACGCACAAGTGGTGGTTATAGCAGGAGGATTAGGATGCTTTGAACCACGTAAGCCTGAAGTAATTGGACTAAATAATTTTGAAAATGAAAAGGGTGTAAGTTATATGGTGCTCGACCCAGAAAAATATAGAAATAAAAAAGTTGTGCTCGCCGGTGGTGGTGACAGTGCCTTAGATTGGGCAATACATCTTTCTGATATTGCTTCAGAACTTACGCTTGTACACCGTAGTGAATCATTTAGAGGGAGTCCGCACAGCGTAAATCAAGTATTAAAACTTGAAGAAGAAAATAAAATAAAAGTGTTGTTAAATTCTACTCTTAAAGAGGTGAAAGGAAAAAAAATGTTAGAAAATGTAATGGTTTTAAACACGAAAACCAATGAAATCCAAACCATTGATGTGGATTATTTAATACCTCTTTTTGGATTAAGTCCTAAGTTAGGACCAATAGCAGATTGGGAATTAAATATTGATAAAAATGCTATAGAAGTAAATATTGAAGATTACTCTACCAATGTTCCTGGTATTTATGCCATCGGAGATATTAACACATATCAAAATAAATTGAAGTTGATCTTATGTGGTTTTCACGAAGCAGCAATAATGGCACACAGTGCGTATAAGTACATCAACCCAGGAAAAAAATATACAATGAAATACACGACGGTAAGTGGTGTAAATACCTTTTAAACCAAAAATGGAAAATACGATAATAGTAACTGTTGTTAATAGTGAAGGAGAGATAAATCTTGAAGCACCCAATGATATGGGTTTAAATCTGATGGAGTTTTTAAAAGCATGTGAGTTTGATCAAATTGAGGGAACGTGCTTGGGAATTGCTTTGTGTGCAACTTGCCATATAAAGGTGCTGGAGAGTTCTTTGGTTTTAAAGGAGCAGATAGAAGAAGAGATTATACTGCTCGAAACGTTGCCTGTAATATTTGAAAATTCACGATTATCTTGTCAGATCGTATTGGATAAAAACCTAGAGAGAATTAAAATATCAATTCCCAGTTAAGAGGTGAAAGTTGATTGGTAATTAAATCAAAGCTTAGTTTTTAGAGGCGAAATAATATAAAGAAGGAGGGTGAAATTTAGTATTACAAAAGAACAAGTTTTAGAAGCGTTAAAAAATGTAGAAGATCCTGATTTAAAAAAAGATTTGGTAACGCTTGGTATGATAACGGAGTTAGAAGTAAATGGTAAAAATGTGCGTTTTACGGTAGTACTTACAACGCCTGCTTGCCGAATGAAAGAAATAATTCACAAGGCTTGTGTAAATGCAGTTTTGCATTATATAAACGAAGAAGCGAATGTAAATGTGAAAATGACATCCGATGTGACTTCGCGTAAAAGCAATGGGTCCATGTTGCCAAGCGTTAAAAATATTATTGAAGTCGCATCTGGAAAAGGGGGGTGTTGGAAAATCAACAGTGGCTTCAAACTTAGCCTTGGCCTTGGTGAAGTTAGGCGCATCAGTTGGTTTGGTGGATGCGGATATTTATGGCCCTTCACAAACTATAATGTTTGATGTAATGGATGCAAAGCCAATAAGTAAAGAGATTGACGGTGTAAGTAAAATGATTCCAACAGAAAGTTTTGGTGTCAAATTATTATCTATCGGTTTTTTCGTAGATTCTTCCCGAGCACTTGTATGGAGTGGTCCAATGGCATCAAAAGCGATTGTTCAATTGTTTCAGGAAGGAGATTGGGGAGCATTGGATTATATGATTAGTGATTTACCTCCCGGAATCGGCGACTTTCATTTATCGTTAGTTGGTGCCGTTCCTTTAAATGGAGTTGTAATTGTAAGCACTCCTCAATTTGTGGCGTTGGCAGATGCAAAAAAGGGCGTTGGAATGTTTCAGTTACCATCAATAAATGCCCCCGTTTTAGGTATTGTAGAAAACATGTCTTATTTCAGTCCGCTAGAAGAGCCTGAAAAAAAACATCACCTCTTTGGTAAAGAGGGAGCAAAAAAACTTGCGGAAGAATTAAACGTTCCCCTATTAGGAGAAATACCAGTGGTGCAAAGTATTTGTGAAGCTGGTGATACAGGACGACCTGCTGTACTGCAAGACAATACACCGCAAGCCATTGCCTATATGAAATAGCACGGAAGGTGGCGCAACAAGTATCAATACAAAACGCAAAAGTGCCATTAGTAAAGTTGCCGATGTTAAATGGTAAATCCGATGGCTCTAGGACACACATAATTATACTTAAATAGTTTTCGTTAAATACTTAAAAATAAAAATTATGACAATGACTACATCCATTGAAGTTTATGCTGAAATGACACCTAATCCAGTGACAATGAAATTTAGACTGAACTTTTTATTAATTGACGAGCAAGGGGAAAGCATAGAATTTCGCACAAAAGAAAAGGCAGCCATTTCTCCTCTTGCAAAAAAGATATTTGAGTTTCCTTATGTTACTGGCGTTTTTATTACTTCTAATTTTATTACAATTACCAGAGATGAAAGCTGTGAATGGTTCGAGGTTATACCAGAAATTAAGGAGCTTATTAGAGCAAAACTAGCCCTTAAGGAACCCCTTCTTACTAGTGATTTTATTGTAGAAGAATTAGAAGCGCCCATAAATATTTCTGGAGCGATTGAACAAAAAATTGTTTCAATTCTTGATGAATATATTCGCCCGCCTGTTGAAGGAGATGGTGGTGCAATTCATTTCAAATCTTTTGAAAACGGAGTAGTAACTGTGATACTTAAAGGTTCTTGTCACGGCTGCCCTTCTACTAATACAACGTTAAAAATGGGTGTTCAGAATTTGCTACGAGAAATGCTTCCTGAAGTGAAAACAGTAATTACGGAAACGGTATAAAAGTAATACGATGGCAACGGTAATTTAAACAGTATACATTTCGATTAGTAGTGCATAACAATCTAAATAAAGGAGTGATAAAATAGCTCGGTTTATCCCTTTTTAGTATGAGCTCAAACGAATGACATCTAATTACGAGTACAAATTAAAAACTTTACAGAGTTTATTAGGGGCTCTATAAAACCCTGAATTTTATTTTAATTCTTAAATATCACACCATGTATCCAGAACAATTAGTACTGCCAATGAAGGAAGAACTCACCTCTGTTGGTTTTGAAGATCTCCGCAACGCTACAGAAGTAGATGCTGCCGTTAACTCAAAAGGCACTGTGTTAGTCGTTGTTAACTCAGTTTGCGGATGTGCTGCTGGAGCTGCACGCCCGGGCGTAAAACTTTCATTGGATGCAACTAAGCATCCTAGTCATATTACAACTGTGTTTGCAGGCTTTGACACCGAAGCAACTGAACAGGCACGAAAACATTTTCTACCTTTTCCTCCCTCATCGCCTTGTATCGGTTTATTTAAAAACGGGAAATTGGTTCATTTTGTAGAGCGTCATCATATTGAAGCAAGTTCAGTAGCGCTAATTTCCGAGAACCTAAAGGCCGCTTATGAAGAATATTGTTAATCAAAAAAATCGATATAAATGATATCCTTTAAAGAGATGCCATTACACTCACGGGTGTGGATATACCAATCCATCCGCGAGTTTTCTGAAACTGAAAGTACGCAACTGAAAAATAAAGCAAAAAGTTTTATTTCTGAGTGGACTTCACACGGAAAAATGATGAGCGCTTGCATTGAAATATTTCACAATCGTTTTATTATTGTCTGTGTAGATGAAAAAACTACTTCTGCAAGTGGGTGTGGAATTGACAAGTCGGTAAAATTCATTCAGCAATTAGAATCCGACTTCGGCGGAAATACATTTCTGCTTGATAGAATGAATGTTTCTTACCGAAAGAAGGCGCACCTTAATGACGAAGTCGGGCAGGGGGAAATCTTTTCGATTCCTATTTCTAAACTCAAAGATGTATTCACATCTCTAGAAAGAAAAAACGGGATAACGGTATTTAATAACCTTGTAAATACCAAAGTAGAGTTGGAGCAAAATTGGGAAGTTCCCTTGGAAAAAAGTTGGCAATATGAGAAATTTAAATAAATAGTAAAAAAACATAGTTGTTGATGGAGTTGGTTTTGCTGATTTAAAATGCCTTTAAAAAATTAATTTTAAAGTGTTTATTTTGGGGAAATATTTCAGCACAAAAAATAAAATAATGAAAAGTAGGGTCGAACAATTACAAGAATTTTTAAAGGAGGATAGCAGTGACTCTTTTTTGAAATATGCATTGGCATTAGAATATGTAAGGGTAAAGGAATATGAAACTGCGAGAGATTGTTTTTTGAAATTGATAAAGGATGATGAAAATTATATTGCGAGCTATTATCAATTGGGAAAAGTATATGAGTCGCTAAATTGCCTAGCGAACGCGATTGAAATTTATAAAAAAGGAATTAAAATTGCGAAAAAAAGTGAGCATAAAAAGACCCTATTAGAATTACAGGAAGCGTATAATATGCTGATAGAAATTGATGACGATGGATTATAAAAATAATTCAACAGAAGGTTCTTCTAATCTCAAGGGGGGCAAAAGTGATGGTTCGGACCTTACGTATGGATCTAGCCAATCAGATGTAAACGACTGGCTGTCGGATATTGTTATGCCGCCTGATTTTAAAGTTTGTAATATTATAGAGATAAAATTCAAAGGATCCAGAAAGGGATTCTATCTTAATCATAAAAAAACGTGTCTCAAAAGTGGAGAATTGGTTGTTGTAGAGGGTAATAATGGTGGTTATGATGTTGGACTTGTTTCCTTAACCGGTGAATTAGTGCGTATGCAGCTCAAGAAAAAGAATGTACGTATAGAGGATGTGGTTAAAAAATTCTATCGTATTGCAAATCCTACTGATATAACTAAATGGAAGCTGGCCAAAGAGCTAGAATTGAATACTTTGTATAAAGCACGGGTTTTGGCTAAAGAACTTGATTTATCTATAAAATTAACCGATGTAGATTACCAAGGTGATAAATCTAAAGCTACTTTTTATTACACCGCCGAAGTACGTGTGGATTACCGGGAGTTAATTAAACACCTTTTCGAAGCCTTTCATGTGCGGATAGAGATGCGTCAAATTGGGATACGTGAGGAAGCGAGTCGCATTGGTGACGTTGGTCCGTGCGGAAGCTATTTGTGTTGTCATACTTGGTCTACTAATTTTAAAACTAATTCTCCTTTTGCTGCCCGTGATCAAAATATTTCTAGACGACAACCTCATAAATTTGAATGTTACATCAAGGATGAGACGGAGAATATTGACGAAAGCAAATTGGATGACACGAAGAATAAAGCGAAAAATAATAATAAATCTTTAGTTGCCAAGGACTTGTGTTATAAAAATGTTGATGGTCAGGATAGCATAACCCGTTTTGATACTAAAGTGAGCAAGCGTAAAAATAAGAATCGTAGAGTCAACTAATAGATCTAATACATTGAACAAATATTCATGTCAGAACATAAAGTTAATTTAAGTTGGGAAAATGAGTCAGAAGATTTTTCTTATAGAAAGTATGATCGTACGCATAGCTGGAAATTTGAGGGAGGTACTGTTGTCAAGGCCTCTGCTGCTCCCGAATATCTTGGTGAAAAAGAATTTGTAAATCCTGAAGAGGCTTTTGCCGCCTCTTTGGCAAGTTGCCACATGCTCACCTTTCTTGCCATTGCGTCAATGAAAAAATACACTGTAGAAATTTATGAAGATACTGCAGTAGCGATATTAGAAAAAAATGAAAAATTAAGAAAGGCTGTCACAAAACTTTTTCTGAGGCCAGAAATAACCTTTATGGGAGATAACATTCCTGATAAAAATACAATAGAAGAAATGCACCACAGTGCACACATGGAATGTTTTATTTCAAACTCGGTTTTAACAGAGATAATTATTGAACCGGTGTTTTGATTAAACAGGTCTTTTGACATATGAAATTTACTGTGAAAACAAAATCAACAAGCGTTTTGGTGCCATAGACGGGACCGTATTTGTTTGCGCATATAGAGATATTCGAATAATTCTCTACAAACCACTATTTTTAAAGTAGTTACAAGAAATTTATATTTGATGTATTATCGATGCAACAAGGAAAACAACCATCAATAAACCACTGACGTATTTTGCCAGGACATTTAAAAGCCGCAGGATCCAAAACTAAACCAAGGCTTTTAAAATAGCTTGCAAAGACGACCTATTCGAAAAATTGAATTAAAGCGGACTATACAAGCATAAAAGAACAACTAGAGAAAACGGGCGAAACTCAACGATCAACATCAGATCCTGATAGCCGCCAAATCGATTATACGAAACATTATTACCGTAGTAGCTTCCAACATACAAACCACTGTAGATGCGAAGTACAATATTCATATAGATTCAATTAAGCAATATCAATGACATTAAAGCTATGGGCAATATGCTCAGTCGCACAGAAAAAATTCTTGGTAACCCTATTTTAAAAGCACTTTATGTTAAAGGCTACCGCAGCGGTTAAGAGTTTAAGCTAGCTGATACTTTTGATGTCGAAGTATTGGTATCTATACCAGCACCAGGAGGGCAAGCATTCAATCTAGCGTATAACGTAGAACACTTTACCTACTTAGAAAAAGAAGATTGTTATGTGCGCCCAAAGGGTAATAAACTTAGCACGGCAGGCACTTGGCACCAAGCAAAAACCGATAAATTAAAAATGCACACTACAAAATCCTGCCTGCTATGCTCAGTGAAATCACTCTGCTCTAAAGCCACATAAGACAAGGGAATTCAGCGCAGCTAAATATCAATCTTTTATCATGACAAAGGGATTCTCAGGATTCAAGGCACTATTCGATTTCCCAATATAAATACGATCAAAAGACCGCTTTGCATTTTTCAGCAATAGAGTAGTGGGCCAATGGAGATTAAAATGCAGTGCCGCAATTTTTTGCTTTCATTCTCAGATGAATAGAGTATAAAGCCCTGATTTATTGATGAGTAAAGAAACTGAAATGGGTAATAATGGGAGGCCTGTGCGAAGAAATCAGTTTGAAAAAAGGAGGCTTTACATAATTAGGTGTAAAGTTCAAAGGATATATAGGGAAAGAGAGACATAGCATGAATAAGAGTGCCTATGGATTTAATTATAAAATTTGAAACTAAACATTAGCGGTGTAAGAAAAATGCTAAATTGTGCTTGGAATTTGAAGGTGTTTAGCGGGCTGTTCTATTTTCAATTTTATGGGCTGGTATTATGCTTAGGAGAAACTGGGACTAAAAAACATAAGGCGTTGTAAGGGAGAAGAAAGTAGACCTATAAGAAATTGCATGAGTGGCATTTGGCAAAAAAGTCGGTTCAATGGTTCATTGAACGATTCTATCTTTTATCAAATTACGCTCATATAAGTATACAAGATTTGCAAAAAATTGTAAATCTACCAGATAGAATAAAAACCGAAAACCAACTACAGTATGATTTGTATACAATGACGATGAAAAAAGATAATGGTCTATTTGTTTATATACAATTGTTGTAGGTAATTTAAAAAAACATGAAGCTAATAATCAACATAATTATTTCAATTGGCATTTGCAGTTCTCTTGGGCTATACTCAGGTGGCCTATTTCATGGTTCCTTCTTGTGCTAATTATTTTCTGTTGTTTGGTGACTTCGATTATGTTGACTGCATGGGTAAAGGGAACTTTTAAAGAAAGAATTAATAAAACTATGCCTTTTGCTCTTCCTCTAAATATATTGACATTTTTAGTTGGCTATGTATATGAAACTATAAAAGTCCTATGAAAACAATATTGAAAATACTTTCGACAGCAGGACTTATGGGGACTTTGGTGTTTTCCTATTTTCTAGGGATAGCCCCTTTGATTGAAGGAAAACACATTATTAGACCATATATCGATACTCATTTTGCAGAAGAATATTCTCTGGAAAAATTTAATCAAATAAAACTTGGCATGAGAAAATCTGATGTTGTTAAATTGATTGGAGAACCATTGAATATGGGCGAAGGATATTATGACACTCTCATAACAAACTTTTATTACACCGGTGATGGAAAACTTCTTAGCAGAAGAAAACTAGGAGTACAGGAATATGATGATTTTGCTTGGTACAGGTCTACTGTAGGTTTTGACACAACAGAAACGGTGGTTTATCTTGATAAAAGATGGAGTCATGATTAAAATAAAATAAAAACGGCATACAACTTTGTATTTGCTGCTTAACCAGTCTAGTTTTTAAGAGGAAAGAGCATTTACTTTACATACAAAACGATTTATTTATCGAAAAATACAATGAAACAAAAGTCCATTCTACTATATATTCTTCTATTGGTTAATACCATCCATATTTTTAGCCAACCTACTTGCGACTTTTCGAACTACAGTCCATCGCTAAAATGTGAGGGTGCCATTCCAAATCAATTTTTAAGAAGTTCCAGTGAAAATGTAAATGTTCAAAAGCAAAAGCATGAAGACTATTATAGTGATGATGATGACTTAGAAGATATAAAATCTGAGTTAATTGCTGTTACTGCATTAAATCTTGAAGGACTTTTTAAAAATGGACAAATTTTATTTGGCAACTCTCTTTCCAAATATTTAAACGATATTAAAAATGAAGTACTAAAAAGTAATCCAGATTTACGGGATGAAGTCAAAGTTTATTTACTTCAATCTACTATGATTAACGCCTTCGCAACATTAGACGGAAATGTATTTATTTCTTTAGGCCTCCTTTCTCGACTAAATAGTGAGGCAGAATTAGCGTCCATAATTGCCCATGAATCAGGCCATATTTTAGAGCATCATGTAATGAATAGAGTTGAGCTTTCTCGAGATTTAGATAAGCTCGAAAAAGAAAGAGGAACACTAAGCAGTGACGATAAATTAACCTTGAGATCTAAGAGATCCAAAGCCCAAGAGAATGAAGCCGATAGTATCTCAATGCATCTCATAAAAAATTCAAAATATTCTCAGAAAAGTTGCATTGAAGCATTGGAAGTTCTTTCCCTTGCACATATACCATTAGGTAATTATTCATTAGATATAAACGATTTCAAATTAGGTGATTACCTTCTTCCTCCAGTATATTATCTCGATTCCATAAATCCGATTACTCCATTATTGGAGCAAAATCAAAAATTCAATAGCCACCCAAGTATTAATGAAAGAATAAATAAAAGTCGTGACCAAATATCGTCTGATCGAGGGGTTAAATTCTTATTAGTTAATCAAAGCACTTTCTTAGACTTTGTTAAAAAATGTCAATTCGAATTGGTTGATCTTCATATGGTGAATAGAAATTATGCTGAGGCATTATATCTAACCCAAAGTTTACTTCAAGAGTATCCTGAAAATGATTTTCTAGAAGTGAGTAAACTCCGTTCTCTATATGGTATATCAAAATATCAAAATCATAATAAATTACACTATTCCTTTCCAGGAATATCTGATATTCAAGGGGAAGCGCATCGACTTTTTTATCTTTTAAAATATCTTAATGCTGCACAGCTGGCAACTATTTCAAGTAATTATTTGTTCCAATACCTAGAAGAAAATCCCAATAATGTGTTCATAAAAAAACTAGCTAATGACCTCATTAAAGACATGGTCGTTACTAGAGATATTAGTCTTACTGATTATCTTGATTTGGAATCTTCTAATAGTTTTATGGCAGATTTAGAAATTAAATTAAATCAACTTGACAAAAGCTATTCGTCAAGGCGTAGGATGGCACTCTGCAGAGGAAATTATGTTGTCGGTTTTCATAAATTAAAAACAATGGATTTGCTGAAAACCGCATTTTTGACGGCTGAAGTGTATTCGGATAGTTTAAAGAAATTCGAATCTTTGAGCATAAATGAAAAGCGAAAAATATATAAAATAATTAATAGAAATTATAATGACTTAAACATTTTTATCCCTATAAATTCGAAGGTGATTATTGCGGATCCTCAAAATAATTTTGAGTATTCGCGAAAACGAATGGAGAAAAAGATGGAAGATATATCCTCAATGGAGAGTAATCTTGGAGAGTACTTAACAGAATATACGGCCTCTTCGCCTTCAATCACTAAGGCATATGTTAGTGATTTGTCTCCGAATGATATTGAAGAATACAATCAAATATGCCAGGTAAATAAAGTATACAACGAGTGTTTTAATCAAGTGCCATCCGTTGAAATGATTCCAACAAGTTTGTATAATGTTGAGAACCATTTGAGAGGTGAAAAATTGTATTTAATCAAAATCATGAGTTATCAACCATTATCGAGTCGCAATCATTTCTTTTTTTCCTTGGTGAATATAAGCGAAGGCGAAATAGTTTATGTAAATACTACTAGAATGATGCGATCGGAAAAAGCGCTTAGTAGAGCCGCGGAAAAAGAATTTGAAAAAATAAAATTTAACGAATGATAAAGAATAAAATCAAAATAATTACGAAAACTTTTCTTGCCATCTCACTATTTTCATCGTTTTATGGAACGGCTCAAAAAGATGGAGAATCGAATATTGATTACATTAAAAGTAGCAAGGTTCATAGTGAATTGGTATTTGATGCTCCTCCCTCCATACTTGCTTGCGATGAAAAAAGCAGTTATTTAATTTCTATTGACAATACTGCGGGTAGAGTTTACCTCATGTATACAGTGATATCTAATGAAACGGGAGAAATAGTTTTCAATAAAGAAATTGAAATTGATTCTCCTGATGAACTACCAAGTGGAATTTCTAGCTTTTATGACGTCATCCCATTACACAATGGAAAAACGGCTATTATAATGAAGCATGAACTTAGAAAGAATTACGCAACGAGCTATTGGAAAGGGATCTTTTCACTTTATGCTAAAATGATTGATAATGAAACAGGTGAATTTGATGAAAAAGTATATTTAATTAGTGATCTAAGTCGTAATAATTATGAAGAAATTTATAATGTAACTATTAAAAATAGTCCGAATAGAAAGCATTTGGTATTTCATGAAAATGTGAGCGATGGAGAACAGACGAAGAGTATTTTCCACATTCTCGATGAGAATTTGAATGAAATAGAAGAATTCGAAGAAGAAGGCGAGCTTTCTAGAAATGATCTTAATTCAATAATTATCGACAATGAAGGTTCAGTTTACTGTGTTTCTTTTGGAAAAAAATATCCAATTATTACTTCATATGATGCTTATTTAGGCTATGAAAAATGGTCAGAAGAAATTGAGTTAGAATTTTCTTTTTCTGGTAAATTGAGTTATTCCAATTTATTGGTTTTTATTGATAAGAATGGAAAATTTACGTTAACTGGTTTACTAGAAAAACCCAGTTATAACTCAAAGTCGAAGGACATATTCTTTTGGGATCCTGTTTTTTTCTTCACAGTTTCAATTAATTTGGAATCAAAAGAGAAACAGTATGCTGAAATTTGGGAAATAGAGACGAAAAAAATCCTTTTTCCATTAATGGATCAAAAAAAACTGAAGAGAGATCTCGAATACAATCGGAAAAAACGAATGAAAAAGAAAGGAATAGCATATGGAGGAATGTTTAATTCCTCCGATTTTTTTCTCAAAAAAAATGGAGGGTTTTATTATGTCGTTCAAGAGTACGATTATACAGGAGATTTTATATATGGTAACATCTTAATTTTCAATGTAGATCCCGATGGTAAAGTAATAAGTTCGAATTATATAAGACAAAAGCAAGTGTTAAATAAGAAAGGATATGGTTCATTTGCTGGATTCACGATGCAAGATGATCTTATTCTTCTCCTAAATATGGATGAAAACAATATTAATTTGTCTGGAGACGATAGACTGAAGACAATGTCTAGTGAGAAACATATGGTTTCGATGCAATTAACACTTTCGAATACAACCGGTGAAATGGAGATTGAAAAGTTAAATATGCTAAAAATGAATTCTACAGCGCCTCTGGCTCCTAGTTCGTATTATCAAAGGCATTATGATAATGAGGTAATTATACTTGGTGCGTCGAAATCTGGAAGAACAAGGTATGTTCAATTGCATACTATTGATCGTGCCTTAATGAAATAACATCGAAATTGAGTGAAGCTTTTTCTCTTCGACGAGCATATTTTTAATTTCTGATATTTCGAAAAAAGCGCGATTGAGCTAAATCGTATCTAAATACTTCATAAAAGAAATTATGTAAGATCTTTGAATTTTAAATACTACATTCGCTATGCACGTCAGCCGAAAAGTGAACAGAGTAGGCACATTTTTATTTATCATGAAAAAAACCTTTTACACATTTGCCTCTATCCTTCTCTTTAGTATGGTAGGAAAAGCGCAATACAACGATTTCAAATTGGATGTAGGTGGATTAATTTTCACGAATTATGGGTTCGGTTATGAATATGGAATAAATGACGAAATGGGTATAAATGCTCGAATTGGGTATTTTTCCTCAGGATCTTTAGTGGAAACCGACAATGATTACAATGCTTTTACGATTACTACTGATTTTCGTTACTATTTCAATCCTGACGAGGGTTGTGATGGAAACTTCGTTTCTGGTTATTTAAAATTTAGAAGTGTAGATTCTGAAAACTTTTATAGCTGGATTGACCCAATATCGAATGAATTGATATCAGGGGATTATTCATCAAATGGTTTGGGCCTTGGAATTACATACGGAAGAAAATGGGTTACGCGGAGTGGTTTTATGTTTGAGACTTACTCTGGTGTAGGCCGGTATCTGATAAATTCTGAAAGTGAATTACCAGAGGATTATCCTGATTTTTTTGGAGATGTAGCAGCACTTGATATTCCTTGGGATTTCCGTATAGGATTAATAGTTGGCTGGAGGCTTTATTAATGAATCTTCAGTTTTAGTGGCTTCTCGAATTTATTTAGTCTGTTTCGTTTTTGGCGAAACAGACTTTTTTTTTCTAAAAATGATAGTTTTCAAAAATGGAATAATTAAGGGTTGTATTACTTACAAAAAGTAAACACTTAAGAACTAGGTAAATGGACTCTTTTTGTTTAAAAACGGAACTAGTTAAGCAGTCTAAAATACAGGTTAATCTTAATATATAGCCATTCCAGGACTCGATAGATGTAGTATCACTTGCCTAGCGTTTATTGGGTTCTTTTACTGCTATTTTGCTAGAATGTGGTCTATTTTCACCCCTTGTCCTATTGCACTTGATTAGTAGTCTTCCTTCCTTCATTAGTTGGTGCACCATATACTTAGACAACTCCAATTGATAATTTCTTATCAGGATCGCTTTCACTCTCGGTACGCCATTGGTCGATTTCGTACTTGAAACTTTTCGAATAGCTGACTGAGCAGCTTGTGAAAGACGTATACAATACGTTCTTTCTCGCTTGGGTTAGCTTTTAGGCTTATAATAAACCGTCGATTTAACAAGGCCTAATGCCTTAGTGACTCTGTTTATACTCACTTTGTTTCAACGACTTCTCAAAAAATTGGCGTTTTAGCTAATAGTTTGAATGCAAAAAAATTGATTCAGAACAAATAAAAAAACGACGCAAAGCAGAAATAATTTAAGCCGAATGATTGACTTATTAGAAAAAATAAAGCCCTATAATAACGAAGCATTCGTTCTTCTGATAAGCAAAGACTCAAATGGATTGGCTATCTAAAAAAGAAAGGCAGAAAAGCACTGACACCTTACGCTTTGAGAAGAACGTTATAAGAATACTCAGATCAATAACGTAGGACCGACCTTCAAAGAAATTTCACTTTGAGCTTAGAAATATGTATAACTCTAAGGAAGGATACTATTACTATGAGAACTATTGAATGAATATAATATTGGGTAAGATAGAAAAGCACTTTTATTCAAAGTATTATGTTTGTTGAACGATTTAAAAACAAAAAATTCACTCAATAAAAATAAACGTGAGTCATCTTTAATACCAATTCTATTGTGCTATAGCGGTAGACAGAGGAATATTTCGTCTCTTTACAACACTATGGATGAAGCCGCCCTGCGTTTATTTATAATCGTTGTGTTTAACTTTAAAAAGTTTGTCACATATTGAGAAATAAGGGATCTAATAGAAAAGAAAGCATGAAAAATCCACTCTCTAAAAGTTATGATGAGGCACGCGACCAACAGCTCATTGAACAGGCCAATGACGGAAGTAAAAATGCTTTAAATGAACTAATAGTAACACATGAATCCTTCATTTATAATGTTGCTTGGAAATTCACTGACAATAAGGAAGAAGCAAGTGACCTTACCCAAGAAGTGCTCATAAAAGTCATTACTAAGTTATCTACTTTTAAAGGAAACAGCTCTCTTAGAACATGGCTCTATAGAATCGTCTTTAATGAATTTATGCAAACCAAAAGGAGACCCATGGAAGATGAATGGGAGAGTTTTGATGACTTTGCTATTAAGCTCAATGCTATTCCAAGCCCAGAAATTTCGGCTGAAGAAGAAAAAGAGCAAACGGACCGAACTAGAACAGCAAGAGTTCGCTGCATGTCTGGAATGCTTATGTGTTTAACGAGAGAGCAACGATTGATTTATTTATTGGGAGATGTTTTTCAAATTGATCATAACCTTGGTGCTGAAATATTCGAAGTAAGTAGGGATAATTTCCGAAAGAAATTATCCCGTACCAGAATAGAATTTCATTCTTTTATGAATAAACAATGTGGACTCGTAAATCTTGACAACCCATGTCGGTGTTCTAAAAAAGCAAAAGCCATGGAGGCTGCTGGGAAAATGCAAATAGACAAGAAGCTTTTCGACCCTAAATTCAGCTCTACAATAGCTGAATACGCGGACAAAGTGGCTGATGAAGTTGCGGACCAAGTTGACAGAAAGTATATTGAGTTTTTCCAAGATCACCCCACTAAGAAAGCTGTAGATAAAGAATCCATCATTCGTGAACTGGTGAATGATTCAAATTACAATAAGTACTTTGATGAAATAAGTGGAAAATAGAAACACCCATATATAGACGGTCTGACAGCCAACCATTCTTCATCTGGTTGGCTTTTTTTTTATCCTTTTGTCACACTTCAATAGTTTCTGTATCCAACCGATGTAACGGTATTACTAATAACTAAAAAACATCGCAGATAATGAACATTAAAGTAGAACTAACAATCAAAAAAACGACACAAGAAGTTTGGGAAGTTATGGGCAACCAATTTGGGTACGCTGATAAGTGGTCTAGTAATTTTAAAACATCCAAACCAGGAGGTGAAGCAAAATTTAACGGACTTGACTACTCTCTTCGAGACACTACTACAGACAGAGGGAACACCATACAGGAACTTACAGCATTTGATCCGGCTCAACACAGCTTAACATACAATATCACCAGTGGAGCACCGGAAATAGCAAAAGTGGCAGGGGCTAAATGGTCTTTGATTACTGAAAGTGAAAATTCAACAAGGGTTTCAATGGAATTTATCATGGAACCTAAAATGCCATTAACAGCAGAAATGGAAACCAAGCTGAAAATGGGCTTAACAAAATCTGTTCAAGAGCTGGCTGAAGAATTGAAATTTTATTTGGAAACTGGAAAGGCACTAGCTAAAAACTAAGACAGTATGAAAATCACTAGAAAGAAAACCTTCGGTATTGCTGTACTTATTTTGATTCTTATATCCATTTCAAATTTCTTTATCCGCTATACGATTGAGGTTAAACAGGAATTGACAATTAATGCAACGATTGCTTCAACTTGGCAGGTTATGGGGACTGAATTCTCTGAAATTGATATTTGGGCTACTAATTTTATAGAGTCTGAAGCAGGTGGAAGTAAAAAGTTCAAGGATATCGATTATTCAACAAGAGTCACTTTAACCAAAAACGGTAAAAACACACAAGAACTAGATGCCTTTGACCCAACAAACCACCAATTAAAGTATCATATTGCCAAAGGAAAGCCTGTTATTGCAAAAGAAGCGAGTGCTAAATGGTCATTAGTTGACCTGGGATCGAACAAAACAAAAGTCATTTTAGAATTCAAATTGGTTACTAAAGGATGGCTGGGTCTCTTGATGTCGGGTAAAGTGCGAAGCGGAATAAATAGTGCTTCAGGAGAAATTGCGGAAGAGCTGCAATTTTATATGGAAAACGGATCTGCCCATCCGCGGAAAATTGAATCATTGAAAAAGTAATTTTTAAAAAGCAATAACAAATGAGCACTAAAAAAGAGATATCAGCAAGATTCCCATTTGAGTCGAAATATATTGAAGTACTAGGGAGTAAAATGCACTACATAGATGAAGGTGAAGGCGATCCAATTCTTTTTCTTCACGGAAATCCAACTTCAAGTTATTTATGGAGAAATGTAATTCCATATATGACAGGAAAAGGAAGATGTATCGCTTTAGATCATATTGGAATGGGTAAATCTGATAAGCCAGATATCGATTATGGTTTTATTGATAGTTACAATTACTTGGAGGGGTTTATAGAGAATTTAGGTCTTAAAAATGTTACCTTAATTTTACATGACTGGGGTGCAATGATGGGCTTTCATTATGCCAACATGAACCGGGATAATATAAAGGCAATTGCCTTTATGGAAGCTTCAATTGATGTCCCTCGTTTTGAAACAATGCCGAGCAGCATAAAATTTGCGCTCAGCTTAATGCGTACAAATTTCATTGGAGGACTGATGGTGAAAAGGGGTAATCTCTTTATTAAAAAAATGCTTCCAGATATGATCATGAGGAAATTAAGACCGGAAGAAATGGCCTATTACGCAGCTCCCTATCCAGATGCAAAAAGCAGGAAACCTCTACATAGGTGGCCGCAGGATCTTCCAATAAAGGGAAAGCCAGAATTCAGTGATAAAAGATTAATGGACTATTCTAAATGGCTTAAAGAAACGGAAATACCCAAATTATGCTTTTACGTTACTCCCGGCATTGGAATTCAAGAACCAGATCTTGAAATAATACGAAATGAATTTAAAAACACCACTCTAATTAACCTTGGAGAAGGATCACATTTCCTCCAGGAAGATTTCCCGCATGAAATTGGTGAAGGAATCTCAAAATGGTATGATGAAGTGAATTTATAGTAATTGAAATTATGTATTAACTAAACACAATAACGAAGCATTCGTTCTGCCGATAGGCCAAGAATGAATGCTTCGTTTACACATCTTGGGTCGCCATCTGGCTCCTATGGGAAAACGATTTTCTGGATTTTATTTAGAAAGGAGAAGATGGGATAGGAATCTACGTTAGGCTGTTGTTGCAGCCTTTTTTTATGTGGTATACGCTTATTCTTGTCTTTATATCTCAATAATAGATCCGATTTTAGTTCATTTACAAAGCCTCGTACTTTTAGTCAAAATAAAAAAACTCCCGACCAAAGGGAAGATTCCTTCCTTAAATAATACCTATGCTTAGTTTCGTTTTAATCCATCTGTTGTGCCTTTCGGCAGTTGTCAAGACCTTGTGAATATGCATGCATCTGAAAGCCGCACAGTTTTTATTTTAACAGTATGTCTCATAAAATTAGAGTCGAATTGAAAACAGTATTCAGAGTCGCTTTCATTCTCTCCAGTTTTATTCTCCTCACTGTTCTCACACAAATTGGAGGCATAATTCTTCTGATTACAGTATGGTTAATTGGAATTTTGAAAACAGATTTTCGTTTCAAAACACTGATATTATTTTTGGCTCTTTATTTTATTACAACATTTCTAATTGTACCTTTTATAGCGCCCGTATTCGGAAGAGAAAAAATAAATCATACTAATTCAATACGGCCATCAAATTATATGACTGTTCTATTAAATAGAAATTATGTTCGCCCAGAATTAAACACCTTACTTCTTAAAACTGCAGATATAGTGCAGTCTGACAATATCCATTTAAGATATTTAGATGCCAACTTTCCTTTCATGAACAACTTTCCTTTGCTCCCTCATTTGAGTCATAAGGATGGAAGAAAGCTAGACCTTAGTCTTGTTTACCAAAATGAGATGGAGAAGATTGTAAGCAAACAAAAATCGATAAGCGGTTATGGTGTGTTTGAAAGCCCTAAATCAAATGAATTCAATCAGATAAATAAATGTAGAACAAGTGGCTATTTTCAATATGACTATTCAAAATATTTAACTTTTGGAAAGATTAATGATGCGCTTACTTTTTCCGAAGTTGGAACAAAAAAGCTGATAAGCGCATTACTAAAAAACAGCAATTTGGAAAAGCTTTTTATTGAACCGCACTTAAAAAGCAGACTGAACATAACGGATAGCAGAGTTCGATATCATGGCTGCAGAGCGGTTCGTCACGACGACCATATTCATATCCAAATAAATAAAACTACGCACAATGACTAATGTTTAGTCGCGCTAATAGTTTAAGAATGAATCCGTTGGTTTCAGTGCTATTCCGCTTATTAAAAAGAACAGCCCGCTGATAACGTACGATTTTCAACTAAGAGAATTAGAGATTTAACAATCATTGAGTAAGAAAAATGTTAGAGTGAACCTTGATTCAAAATGCATTCAGTCTATGGAAGAAGTAAGTAGCAAGGACAAGCTTTTATCGTGATAAAGAATCATGGTGACTAAGGGATTATCAGGACTCAAGTCATTATTCGATCTCCCAATATAAATGATATTAAAAGACCGCTTTGCATTTTTCAGCAATAGGGTAGTGGGCAATGGAGATTAAAATGCAGTGCCGCAATTTTTTGCTTTCCTTCTCAGATGAATAGAGTATAAAGCCCTGACTTCTGGAAGAGTAAAGAAACTGAAATTCGGAATAGTGGAAGCTAAAAACAAAGAAATCAATTTGCATAAAGCGATGCTATCTATATAGGTGTAAAGTCGAAAGGATTTAAGGGTAAGTAGGAGCATGGCTTATGATGTAGGCACCCAGTGCAAAAGCAATCCAAAGTTCTGAATCAATAACAAAATGCTACTCATTATGTAGGAATGACTTTTATTTTTATTGATATTTTTTGTACATTGTGAGGAAATTACTCAGTATACTTAGAGAGCTCTCTGGAGATAATAAAGGTGATCCGGTTCGAACGATATTTTTCGCTTTAGGAATGGAACCAATGGATTCTGGAGTTGAAATTTATTATGCGAAGGAGACATGTGAAAATTTAGAAGGAGATAATATAGAAGAGCATGGACTGAAAATGGAGATGACTAGATGATGAAAACAGGGAGATGAAAAAAATTGAATTTTTGAGAATGATGTTTTGAAAAGAAAAGCTATTCTTAGAAACATTAGGCCTAAGCAAAGGAAAAAATCTATGTATAAAATAAAGGAGTGTTTTTTTTGTAAAAGCATTGAATTTTTAAAATTTAAATGAAGAACAGATAGATCTGGATAAAGGAGATATAAATTTATTCAGTTGATATGGAAAAGTTTAAGAGATTAAAATATCTTTCTATGAAAGTTAATGGACTCATCTTAAATGTGAAAGAAAAGCATTCAATAATTAGTGGATAGAAGAATGCAAAATTAATTCAGAGTCAAACCCAAAATCAGCATAACAATAACATACTCAAGTAAAATGAAAAAGTTAATATTTACACTTATAGCCTTACTCGCCTTAAACCTAACAGTATTTTCACAAGATGTAATAACACAAAAAACAGGTGAAGATATTCAAACTAAAATTTTAGAGGTAAACCAAACGGAAATAAAGTATAAAAAATATGATAATCAAAATGGTCCAACATTCACTTTAGCAAAGTCAGATATTCTGATGATCAGATATGAAAATGGTACAAAAGACATTTTTAATCAAAAAGAAGAAACAAAGACAAATGCTAAAACTTCTGAAGTAGATATGAGAATGAGAGGAAAGAAAGATTCTGAAATGAATTATAAGGGAAGAAAATCGGGAGCTGGCTGGACTGCAGCAACGACAATTTTATTTTCACCTTTAATTGGAGTAATACCAGCAGCAGCCTGTACTTCTTCAGAGCCTTTAGACCAGAATCTTAATTATCAAGACCCTGAATTAATGAAGGACTACGAATATAATAAGTCGTATACTGAACAGGCTTATAAAACCAAAAAGAAAAAAGTATGGTCAAGTTTTGGGATAAGTTCAGGAATTTGGTTAATCCTAGTTATTTTACTGTTATGACAAATAAGTCTAGATTAAATTGAGACTTGAAATTTAATAATAGCATATCTTCAAAAGATTGCCTAGATAAAGACCGTACTCATAGTAATTTCTGCTTCTGTGTGTTGTTTTGGGGATATGTTAATTAGAATATTTGTCATTTTATGAATATCCTTGTACATCGTTTCGTGATAGAAATCAAGAAAAAGAACTCCTAGATCCATCCAATAAATCATGGATTTACACCACCTCTCATTGGAGGAAATGGGCAGTCGCTGGCACGACAAATTGTATGCCTTGCGTGACCACAATACGTTTAAACTTCTGAATTCTCTTGCCCGATGTATAGAATGCAATCCAAAAAGGCAGAAAACGTCCAAAGGCCTCCTGCCGTATAATAATTTCTAACTCATTGTTGAGTTTTGTAAGTCGTTTTTGCAGCATTGCATTTGTTGAGGATTCAAAAATGCAAAGTAGTTATGGGATAATAAAGGACGGGATTAGTAGTCTATTTCTCTTAGGGGCATATATCCTGCTTTATTTGGAGTATATGTGCAGCTAGTGTAGATCATTTAGTGCGTGAAGCAGTAAAGAGGGCAGAAATAAAAAACAACACCTCATATGTTAAGACAAAGTTTTGCGAAACACTTAATCGATCATGGAACTGATCTACGATTGATACAAACGATGCTTGGACACGAATCGATAGAAACAATCCCATTGTACATTCATATATGCATTCAAGCTTTGCGAAAAATCATAAATATACCAGATAGAATATGAACCGATAAACCAACGACAGTACAATTTGTAGACAATGACAATGAAAAAATATAATGATCTATTTGTCTATCTACAATTATTATTAATAATACAAAAAAACAAAATGGACGTAAAAGAAAACACTACGAAATCAAGCGGACACTCAATTGAATGAGGAGGTGCAACTTGGAATAATAGAGAAAAATCAATTCGTAACAGATACGACAATGTTTCGACTGGAAAATTTAACAAATCCGGCTCTGGAGAAATTCCTTGGGAAGATTTTAAATTGATGATTAAAGAAAGTATATCAAGAGGTCAACTAAACAACGCTGAATTAGGAGAGATTTTAGACGACATATCAACTAAATTAAAAACCCTATGACTGAAAACGCACTAAAAGAAATAAACAATACGCTGAATTGCCTTCTCCTCATAAGAATTTCCTGACCCAAATTATGCCTTTGAATGTAGTTCACCATCATTCTTAATACCCATAATTGCTCCTGATTTAGCGTCTGAACGCCATTTATATAGTTGCCTTTCTATAAGTCCATGTCTGCGACAAAACTCAGAGCAAGTTAAATGAGATGATTCCCATTCTTCTACTATAGACGCTTATTGAACTGAACTAAGTTGCAATCTACCACTTGGGCCCAATCGTACATTCTTGATTAATTCTTCTACCATTTTGTCCTCGTTTTAAGGCTACAAACTGGTCCAACTATTCAAGCGGTTAAGAACAAATTCAAGCGAAGATTTTATTGGATCTGTCATTTCACTTTCTTCGATAACAAATATTGATTCCGTTCATGAGCCTAGAGCTAATTACCACAAAGGTGATTTTCTCAAAAAAATTAGAAAACTTTTAATTGTTCAGCTACGAATTGATTTACCGGAAATTGCAAATACGGTTAATTTACAAGGTAAAAGAGTGCAATCAAATGCATACATTAAATTTACTGAGAAAGACTGGGGTCACTGGATTAAATTTCATTCACATTCTACGGAAGGGGGAATACGATTGGTAATAAATACCTTTAAATTGGTTGCGCATATTAATAAGTATAATTCCATTAATGATGCAATAAAAGAAAAAGGATTGGAATCAGAGTTTAAGGCCTTGGAGGTAGACTATAATAATTATATTTCAAAACATACAGGGTTTAAAGCATCAAAATTTTATGAGGAAGTGGTAAAGAATAAAGGATTTTTTATCATAAATTATTATTCATACCTAACATTAACTAATGTGGATGATTTTTACTCAGAAATTAGTATTAAAAGAATAAGCTTAGTAATTACCGAGATGTATACTTTTTCAGTTCGATTACAGGGTTTATACGATAGAATATTAATTGCCAACAAATAGAATTAGCCATGATCTCTACATTTACTGCTATTGATTTTGAAACAGCCATAGTACATCATATTTGTTCTGTTGGCATTGTTACGTTTGAAAATGGGGAGATTGTAGAAGAATACCAAGCTTTAATTCAACCGCCGAACAATACTTATGGTTGGCATAATATTAAAGTTCATGGAATTACAAGTAATGAAACTAAAAGCTCTCCTAGTTTCAATGAAATATATCCTGAAATAAGGAAGCGTATTTATGGAAGAACCCTTGTTGCTCACAATGAAAGTTTTGATAGACGTGTTTTGTTAACATCAATGAGAGACAACCATATTGCCTATTCAGATTTAAATATTGCAGACAAATGGGAATGCACTTTTCGTATTTATAAAGCAAAAGGGTATAAACCAACAAATTTGAATGCTTGTTGTAAAATTCATGGAATTCAATTAGAACATCATCAAGCCTTATCGGACGCTCGTGCTTGTGCTAAGCTTTTTCTACTTGCCCAAAATGATCGATAAACAGTAATCCCAATTTTCAATTTTGACTAGCCTGGAATCGAGGGGATATTGAGAAGGCTGGAGAAGGAATGGTCTCGAGTGACTTTGATTCTAAAGTCATTTGTTTTAAAATGAATTGATTACAATAAGTATTTTGATAATCTACAAGAAATGAACGATTAAATGTTGAAACTGTAGGAATCTGTTTGTATTTATAATTGATTTTATCAATATATTGGATGAGTGGAGAGAAAAGTCAACGCGTTAGGTACTCCGCTAGGAATAAGCTTTGTATGAGGATGAGTGATCAGTTTTTTATAACAACTTTAAAAGAGACGATATAGAATGAAATCCAAATACGGCACACACATCCTGCTGCTGCTGTACTTCTGCAGCTTAGTTTATGACTTTTACATCGGAATGGCTGAAACCCTATAAAGCCTTGGCAGATAGTTACTTCTCTTTATTCAAGGCGTCGGACTGCTGGTGTTTTTGGTGCACCTTCTCACCATAAAAATTCTGTATCCAGCAAAACACAATCTTCTCAATAGCTTGAAATTCAGTCTGGTATTCGTAGTTCTTATCCAAATAGTATGAATAGTAGCGCATGGAATCGATCGATACGAACCCGCCTATGCCATTACTATACCTGAACGTTTTGTTGGCAGCGTTTATCTGTTTTCTTCTTCCGAAAAGCCACAAGACATCGAGCGAAACGAATGGGGTATTGGCTATATGGGAAATAGCGGAAAGGCGCGGCTGAAACTGGAAAGGGGAGGGCTAGATGTTTCTGCAGCCTTTGATAAAAGCCAAATGAAGAACATTAGGCCGTACAATAAAGACAGCATCCAAATGACCACTTATAGCGCGGTATGTATTGAAATAAATGCTTTGAATTCCTATCCCCAAAGACAGAGCGATGATGTGTATATCCCTTGTATGCCGGAGGAAGAATTTCTCTTATTGATGGCGAAAGATTTTATAGATGAGTCGAAATTGAGTAAGTCCCGTTGGAATATAAACGAGGAGGGAGAGAACAGTGCTCAGGCTTCGAAGTGAATGCAAGCAATGAAGAGGGAATGATATAGGGTATTCTTCTCTAGCTGGAGAGGCTTGTTTTTCCCCAGCAACAGATTGCACTATTAAAATAATAGATGCGTCCGGTACTGAAACAATAATAAATGCAGAGAGGTCTAGCATGAAAAAATCTATAGAATTTTTTCATGCGCTTGATATTGAAACTATTCAAGGTATTTCGTAGCACTGAATAAAAGGCAATTTATAAAAAATCAAGACCAATTAAACCAACGTATAGAAAGAACGCTATGCTTCATTTAAATATCACTTTTTAAGCTTAAAATTGCAGTGGCAAAAGAATGAACTCAAGATAGAACAGCGGAATAAATAACAATAAATAAATAATTATGGGAAAAGGTAAAGACACTAAGAAGGAAGCTAAAAAAGAGGCCGCGAAAACGCCTAAGGAGAAGAAAGCAGAAAAGAAATTAAAGAAATCAGGCAGAGACTAATTGTTTTCTGGAAGACAAAGCAGCAAAACCAAAGCGGCATGAATACGGCCGCTTTATTAGAATCTTCCCGCTTTTGGAAAATGACAACAGAAGAACGTTAGGCTTGCGTAAGCAAAGCACTTCAGCTGTTTGGTATTCGGAAAAGAGGCATGTCTATATTCTGTTTTACTTCTGGGTTCCCAGTATTCCGTTTTCATATAGTACTTCGAATGAAATGGAAGTCTGGCCATAGGAAAAACGAAGGATGCATCCATTGTTTTTGAAAATGAACAAGGGAGCTAGAGGAAAGAAACTTCATTCTTAAAGCGAGAATATATTATACGCTTCCAAAATAGGGTGCGAAAGGGGTAGGGATTCCTTCCTTAGTAAATGCCGCCAACCCAAATACTCAATTTGATACAATCACGATTGCTGTATTATGAATGATATTTTAATTGATTTAAAAACGGAGAATAACTTTGCATTTGGGAAGTTGTATGCGCATAATTTCCAAAGGATCTCAAAGTTTGTTCAAAACAATAGCGGCAATCCATCCGATGCAGAAGATTTATTTCAGGATGCCATGATGGTATTGTTAGAGAAACTTCGACAAGATAATTTTGAACTCACTGCTTCAATAGACACCTATGTCTATGCTATTTGCAAAAATCTCTGGTTTAAAAAGCTCCGCAACAAAAGCCATGCGTTATCCTTAGATGACTTGCAGTCTGCCGATTGTATTAACTCAATCAACGATTCTATTGAAAGTGAAACATCCTATATAGAAAAGGTGAAAGGCTACTTAGTAAAAATGACCAATCACTGCAATAGGCTGATTCAGGATATGTTTTTCAAAGAAAAAGCCTTGGAACAGATTCAACAAGAATATGGCTACTCAAGCCGACACAATGCTCAGAACCAGAAACATAAATGTGTTGAGCAAATGAGGAAGGTCAAAGAGAAAGAAGAAAATTCAAAAAAGGTTTTTTGAATGGGGTGATTTTTTAGAACTATTGGTATAAAGGTATAGATAGTTCATAATGGCTATTCAAATCTTAAAATTTAGACAATGGTTTCAAAAATAAAAAAAATCGGTTTCGGACTTATGCTGAACGCCTTGGTTGTGTTTACAGTAAACGCCCAAGAGGCCACCAAGTGGAAAGTAGACAAATCACATACTTCAGTCAATTTTTCAATCAATCACTTCTTCTCTGCTGTTACAGGAAAGTTCACTGATTTTGATGGAGATGTGAATTTCGATCCAGACAATTTGGGTGAGAGTACGATGGAGTTTAGCATCTCAATTAAAAGCGTAAACACAGAAGATGGCAAAAGAGACAGACACTTGCAGTCAGATGATTTCTTTGATGCAAAAGAGTATCCAAAAATGACCTTCAAGTCGACTAAATTGGTTAAGAAGTCAGACAAAGAATTTATGGTTCATGGAAAACTTACCATTAGAGATGTAACCAAAGAGGTGGTATTGCCCATGAAGCTTACTGGAGAAATGGAGCATCCAATGATGAAAGGCACACTTATTTTAGGCATTGAAATTGATGCTACCATAGATCGAACGGATTATGGAGTTGGAACTGGAGATTGGGCAGCTACAATGGTAGTTGGAGACGAAGTTCGCATTCATATACCAATGGAATTAAAGCGCAAGAAGTAAAGTGAAAAAGCAGAATACAAATTCAAAAGGTAAAAAAGCGATTTTAGCTGGTATTATAGGTGTCGTTATAATGACTTTGGTAATGATGGTCTCGCCCATGATGGGAATGCAAAAAATGTTACCACCTGAAATGCTAGCAGAAATGTTAGGAATACCTGTTCTAGTAGCTTGGGTAATGCACTTTTTAATTGGAATAACCTTCGCCTTTGCGTATACCTATTTATGCATTCTCAAAGCAAAAGTTAGCAATATATGGCTCAGGGGTGCAGTATTTGGAATCATTGCTTTTGTTTTTGCTCAAATTATGATGGGAATTATGGGAGCCGTACTGCCCATGCCCAAAATGGAAGGTTCTCTGGCGCTAGTCGCTATAGGTAGTTTAATGGGCCATATCATTTTTGGAATGGCAGTTTCTAAAACAGTTGGAAATGTATATTGTATTGCTAGTCCGAATAAAAGAAAAAAAGGAAGTAAAAGAAGAAAAGAAAGTAAAAGAAGAGCAAGCTAATTATAGCGAGCAGATGTATAAGCCTAGGTAAAGTGTGAGCAGAGGCTGAGTATGAGATGTGTTAAGTAAAGCTTTGTTTTATAGTGTATGCGCGAATGCGTAAAGCCAAGCATTTAAGTAGAACGCCCCTTCGGCCTTTCACAGCAACTGGCCTGAAGGGGCGTATTCTATTTAAGATTGAGCTTGTCTATTAAAGAAGGTGCTCAAGAATCCATCTTCGAGATGGATTCTTGAGCACGCTATATATACAATCTAGCAGCCGTATTCTGGATTTATATATCCATTTTTACGATTGAAGGATGCACTACTTTTTCAATAAAATTCCAAACTCCATGGAGTAATATGGAGAGTATTTCATTCACTTTTATAGAAGGAATTAGACCCGTAATATTCCTTAAAGTATAATTGGAGTGAAGGACCTACAAGAAGTTTATTTTTGATTCCTTTACAGCATGAATACTTTCGACGATTTCAAAATCAAAAAGCAATTGCAAAACGCCATTGTTGATCTCGGTTTTGAAGAGCCAACACCCATTCAACAAGAGTCTTATTCGCCTATTCTTGCCGGAATGGATTTTGTCGGAATTGCACAAACCGGAACGGGAAAGACGATGGCCTATTTGCTTCCCATTATACAAGATCTCAAGTTTTCAGACCAGGCTCATCCCAGGGTTTTAATTCTAGCACCTACCAGAGAACTGGTTATTCAAATAGTAGAACAAGTAGAGAAAATATCCACCTACCTCAATATTAGAGTGGTAGGTGTGTATGGTGGCAGTAATAATATAAAGCCTCAAAAAGCGGAAGTAAGCAAAGGCGTAGACATCATTGTAGGTACGCCTAGAAGATTGTATGACCTGGTTCTCAGCAATGTGTTGCGCATAAAATCAGTCAAAAAACTAGTGATTGACGAAGTTGATATAATGCTTGACTTTGGCTATCGGACTCAATTGAAAAATATCTTCGAACACCTATCAAGCAAACGCCAAAACATTCTTTTCTCTGCTACGATGACTACGTATGTAGATGAATTAATAGATGATTTTCTAGTGAATCCGGTTAAGAAGACCATTTCATTGAGTGGGACACCATTGAAGACCATTGATCAGGAATCGTATGCGGTTGCTAATTTTTATACAAAGGCCAACTTATTAAAGCATTTATTAAAAGACAAAGAGGAGTATAATAAAGTCTTGATTTTTGTGGCCACTAAAGTGAGTGCAGATAGGCTCGCCGCTGTATTAAATCTCAGAACTGAAATTTCAGTAATTCACTCCGGCAAAGAACAAAATCACCGTACAAATTCTATAGAGAACTTCGAAAAGGGAAGGAGTAGGATTCTGATTGCCACCGATGTGATTTCGCGCGGAATAGACATAGATAGTATTAGTACAGTAATCAGCTTTGATGCTCCTTTCTATGCGGAAAACTATATCCACCGAATTGGAAGAACAGGTAGAGCGGGCAAACAAGGAAAGGCCATTCTCTTCTATACAGAGAAAGAGATTGCATTAAGAGATGCAATTGAAAGCTTAATGAATTATAGCATTCCATTGATTCCATTCCCGAAAGAAGTGGAGATTTCAGGTCAACTCACACCGGAGGAAAAAGACAAACCCATTGATCTGAATGAGGAATACCATAATAGCGCAGTTATTGAAGTAGGGGCCTCTTTTCATGAAAAATCGGCTAAGAATAGCAAAGAGAAAAACGTGAAGAAGAGTTATGGTCAACAAATGAAAGAGCGGTATAAAAAGCCAATTCGGAAAGGCGATAAGATTCAGAATATGAAGAGTACAAAGAAGAAGTAATGTCTTCTCTTTTGTATAAAGTCATTTACTGCAATCTAAAAGCTTGAGGTGGAAATAAGCGTATCCCGAAACAGAGCGGTATGGTCTGTTACTATGTGCTTCTTCGATAAGACAATGCAATCCATCCAATAGATCGAATGAATGGAAGGCAATATTGGTTTTTTGCATATATTTCAGTCATTCATTATTTCTAAACGAGTATAGCTCAGTGTTAATGCGGAATTACAGCAAAGAACAAATCTAAAAGGCCATTAAAAAGGAGAACGAATACTATAAAGCAAGGTAGGCAGCAGCTGTTTTTATACTGTGTGTTCTTTTTGATCTGCTGTTCGGATTTCAATGTGTAGGAACGTCCAGATAAGGCAATAAAAAGTCCCTTGCATTCCTCCATTTCCATTCAAATAAACTACGACTTTGAAAATCTGCGGCTGCACTTAAATGCAGATATACATGATTCAACCTAAGCCTTATAGCGAACAGCTCATTTAAAATTCTGTTTTCGTCCTCAGTTGACATCAATCAATAGAGATTCTGTTCCATTGCCAATAATCACCTTCGCATTCGGCGATTTAGATAATTCTTGATAGACCTCCAAGCTTTTGTATTGAATGATAGCCGGTGTTAATCCTTCTGAAATAATCTTATTGGCATCACGTACACCGGCAGCTTCAATTTTCTTTCGTTCTGCTTCCTGTTTTTCTTTTTGCAAAACGAACTCCATTCGTTGGGCATCTTGTTCTGCTTGAAGCTTTTCTTCTATAGATTTATATAAGCCTTGAGGAAGGCTTACACTTTTTAATAGAACAGCCTCCACTATAAATCCTCTTTCTCTAATCAGTTCTGACATTTTATCCTTAATGGCAATTTCAATTTCCTGCCTATTTCCTGTATGCATATCTTTCGCCATGAACTTGGAAGTAACATCTGCCGCTGCAGCTCTAAATACCGGCAGAACGATTGTATTTAAATAATCTTCACCAATGCTTCCAATGATATCGGTAGCCTTGGTTTCGTCGATATGAAACAGAATGGATATTTGGGCTTCAACATTCAAACCTTCCTTGCTCGGAAGAGGAAGGTTCACCTCAAGATTCTGGGTCTTAGTAGGTAGAAGGATAATTCTAGAAACAAATGGATTATACCAACTAGGTCCAGCAGGGATACTGGGTTCTTGAATCTTTCCAATGGTTCGTTTCACTCCTACATTTCCTTGGCGCACAGTAACGCAACTGGAACTCGATAGGAGTAGGAAGGCAGCAAGAGAAGAGAGGAGTAGCTTATTCATTTTTACAACAGTTTAATATCTATATACATAGCAGTAAAGGATGCCCAATAGTTCGTGACTCATATGATAAATAAATGCTAATTCAGAAGGAATACAAATGGATCTGAAAGGCCAACTTTAAAAGTGCGTAGATGCGCATATTATCCAAAGGCTGTGGGCGCCCTATTCAATTTATAGAGTGGAATTTCGAAAGTTCTTGTATTTATCTTTCTGATATTAAGAATATTGTGTCAGAATAGAAAGGGTATTCCTCTTTGAACAATAGCTGTTTTTTAAAAAAAACGTAAACAAAAGATCCTAAAAAACTAGTTGCAGAGTGTGCGGCTACGTCTTGGTTGGTGTTAGGTGGATGTGGAAGCGCTGTTTTAGCGGCGGCCTATCTAGAACTAGGAATCGGATTTGTAGGTGTTTCGCTCGCCTTCGGACTTACAGTTATTACAAGGTACGCCATTGGTCATATTTCGGGATGTCATTTAAATCTGGCGGTATCTATTGGATTGTATATAGGTGGTTGCTTCGAGAAAAAAGAACTTTTACCTCATATAGCAGCTCAGCTTTTAGGTAGAATTATGGGTGCGTTTATACGCTATTTAATAGCAAGTGGAAAGCCCAGATTTGAAATAGGAGAATTTGCAGCGAATGGATATGGAGCACAGCCGCCAGGTGGCTATAGCATGTTTTCCGCCTTCATTATAGAGGTAGCAATGATATTTATGTTTTTAATCATTATTCTTGGAGCTGCCCATTCCAAAGCTCCGAAAGGTTTCGCTGTCTTATCCTGCTTATTGCAAGCAACCCTAGATCTTTCTATAGGGGCGATGGAATCCAAAAGGAATTAGCTGAATATTGCACTCCTATATAGTCAGTAGATATTCCCAACTCAAAAATGACAATCGTACAAAATGTAGGTCATGATTTAGTGAATGGGGACAGCGAAAAATACTATGAACTAATCGAAGACTTTATACAGGAGCCTATATCCTATCCTTCTGAGTACAATAAAGAAGAGGACTAAATGAATAGTTGTGCTCACAAAAGCCTTGAAGAAGACTGGACCGACGTATTTCTGATTCTGTGTCCTTATTCATTAAACCATACTCATTCTTCAATTAGAAAGATCGAATAAAGGAATGATCTATAGATAGTACAGCGGTGAGAATCGGAATGAATGTAAGAACTTGAGATAGAAAAGACGGTTTGTTGTTTAAACAGAATAAGAAAGCCGCTTTAATTAACGTAAAGCGGCTTTCTTATTTATATACTATTACCGGTCTCCGGTTTTGCCTCGTCATCGGGTAGGTCTTGAACAAAATCTGCAAGATCTATTTCGATATCTGGCTGCAATTCTTTTTTCTTGGCTCGAATAGCATCTTCAATAATATCCATTCCAGAGATAAGTTCATCGATACTTGTCTTTCCCAAGGGACATTCAATAATTCCAGAACCCAATGAGCTTATTTCTATGCTTTTCTTGCGTGTAATATAGGAAGAGAAAAATAGGGCTAAGCCCAAAAATACAACGCCATAAACAAGGTATATTGAAAGTGAAAGAGTGAGAAGAACCAATCCTACCAAGGTAACAGCGAAACCTGCGTAGAAAAAGGCACTGTTCTCTTTTTGAGTAACGGAAATACAAGAGACATTCTCAATTAGTATACTCGCCGACTCGCTTTTGTTTTTGAAACGAACCTTCTCTGCATTAACAGTAAGTGTTTCCTCTGCATTTTTCCATAAAACATCTTCCATAATAAGGGTACTATTTGATTCTCAATTGGTGGCTCCAATATACAATACGCTAGCCAAAAATACATTCAATTATCTTCAACTTATTAACGACTAAGTGACTATTTAACAGAAGGTAAAAAGTCTGTGCAGAGACGAATGTATTCTTTTGAAAAGCTTTGATCTGAATTGTAAATATTTATTTTGCTTTGTACTTCTTCGGCTTCCTTTCCATACTCTAAAAGCACTAAAGACGATGCCTTGCCGGGATGATGTGCCACCTCCAATCTTCGATTCAGATTGAATGGACTTAAGTCAGGAGGTCTATTGTTTTGTGCTTTGAGATGTTTATTAGACAAAACGATAGCCATTCTGCCGCTTTTTGGATGAACACATTCTTTCAAAAGTGCAAACCATTTAATTTGATCTTCCAGAGGAATATGCTTAGCCTTCGATTTCGTTGGATTGGGCGAATTGAGAATAGAAGCGAAGTAGGGTGGATTGCTTACGATTAAATCATAGGGTTGATCTGCCTTCCATTTCAAGAAATTTGCTTCAATGATTTGCATGCGATCGGCAAAGGGGGAAGCTGCCAAGCTCGCTTTGCACTCTTTAATAGCAGCAGGATTTGATTCTAGAAGATGTACTTCCGCAGATGGGAATCGTTGAGCCAAGAGAAATCCAACAACGCCTGTTCCTGAGCCGACATCTAAAATCCTTTTAATATTTATGTCAGAGCCTGCCCAAGATCCAAGTAAGACAGCATCTGTACCGATCTTATATCCTTCGCCATGGTAGAGATTAAATTGCCTAAAGCGAAATAGATCTGAAGGCATTAGTCAAATACTTCAAGTAGACCTTCTGGTAGATTGAAATGGAGACTCTTATTCTCGCGATCGACTTTTATTAAGAACAAATCTACCATAGGAATATAGAGCATCTTACCTTCCTTTTCCACCTCATATAAGGGTTGAGGATCTCTATCTAAAACGTTCTGAATCAATCCAATTTCTCCTGATGTCTGATCAATTGCTTTAAACCCAATAATCTCGTGATAATAGAAAGAGTTGCCTTCTAATTTAGGCAGTAAGCCGAGGGGTAAGAAGAGTGATGTACCGACCCATCTTCGTGCGCCTTCTTCTGTATTTACGTCCTCTAATTTAACCCGAAAGGAACCTCTATGTGTGAGTTCGAGAGATTCAGTGAACAGTGGTACGTAGCTGCCATTCTCTTCGGTATAAAGAATAGATTGTTCTTCAAAGTTCTCAGGATTGTCGGCATCTGCAACTAAAATCAAATGACCTTTTAGTCCAACAGTCTTGTTAAAGTGGCCTAACTCAAAATAGTCTGACATAGATTTATGATTGGATGACACCCGGATTATAGGCCGGAATATCGTATTGATTATTTGCCATTTCGATTCCCATGCTAATCCATTTTCTTGTATCCAGAGGATCTATTATGGCATCCACCCAAAGACGAGAAGCAGCATAATAGGGAGATGTTTGCTCCGTATAGCGTTTCGTAATACGATCGAGTAGTTCTTTTTCAGCTTCAGGAGTAATGGTCTCGCCTTTCGACTTTAAACTAGCTTGTTCGATTTGCAATAAAACTTTCGCTGCTTGCGATCCACCCATAACGGCTAATTGAGCAGTTGGCCAAGCAACAATCAATCTAGGATCAAATGCCTTTCCACACATGGCATAATTTCCCGCTCCATACGAATTACCCATAATCACGGTAAACTTAGGAACGACCGAATTACTCATGGCATTGACCATTTTAGCTCCGTCTTTAATAATGCCTCCTTGTTCAGAACGGCTTCCTACCATAAATCCACTAACATCTTGTAAAAAGACGAGTGGAATGCGTTTTTGATTGCAATTGGCAATGAAGCGGGCTGCTTTATCGGCAGAATCGGAATAGATTACACCTCCAAATTGCATCTCGCCTGTCTTGTTTCTAATTACTTCTCGATTATTTGCAACAATTCCAACAGCCCATCCATCTAAACGAGCATAACCGCAAAGAATAGTTTTTCCGTAGCCTTCTTTGTATTGGTCGAATTCACTATGGTCTACTAAGCGTTCAATGATGTCTAATGACCTAAAGGGTTTTGCGCGATCTTCAGGCAAAATGCCATAGATCTCTTGCTCATCCTTTTCAGGCATAGCGCTTTCCGCACGATCGAAGCCCGCTTTTTGGAAAGCACCTATTTTATCAACGATACGTTGAATTTTCTCCAATGCATCTTGATCATTGGCGGCCTTATAATCTGTAACTCCAGAAATTTCGCAATGGGTCGTAGCACCGCCCAAGGTTTCATTGTCTATATCTTCTCCAATAGCTGCCTTCACCAAATAGGAGCCCGCCAAGAAAATACTTCCTGTTTTATCAACTATCATGGCTTCATCACTCATAATAGGCAAGTAGGCACCTCCGGCAACACAGCTTCCCATAATAGCAGAGATCTGAGATATTCCTTTACTGGAAAGAATGGCATTATTTCTAAAAATGCGACCGAAGTTCTCTTTATCAGGAAAAATCTCGTCTTGCATGGGTAAGTAAACCCCAGCAGAATCTACTAGATAGATAATAGGCAATCGATTCTCTAATGCAATCTCTTGCGCCCTGAGATTCTTTTTGCCTGTAATGGGAAACCAGGCACCTGCCTTGACCGTAGCGTCGTTTGCAACCACAATTACGAGCTTCGAGCTTACATAACCCAAAACAACAATAACACCACCGGCAGGGCAACCGCCGTGATCTGCATACATGCCCTCGCCGGCAAAGGCACCTATTTCTATTTGATCTCGATTTTTATCGAGAAGAAAGGCAACTCTTTCTCGAGCGGTAAGCTTCCCTTGCTTATGTTGTTTTTCTATGCGCTTTTTTCCTCCACCTAAAGAGATGGTTTGCAATCGGTTGCGCATTTCAGCCATCAGAAGTTTTATCTGATCTTCGTTTCGATTGAAATCGATTTCTTTCTTTGTCATAATTATCTACAAGGGGATAGGGCCCAAGTATCTGAAATTTTCCAGATCTCTGAACCATTGATGTCGCTTATTAGCAAAGTAAATACAGAAAGTTCCATTGAGCGGGCTGCCCACAATATATCTACGACTTCATCGCCGTTCAAATCACCAATCCAAATAGCCTTTGGAATTCCGCATGCCCCAGTTAGCTCGAGTAAAGGTGCTATATTCTGAGTTCGTAGTTCACCGGATATTTCGGAGCTACCCAAAATTTTATAGGACTCTATTTCAGGACAATCGCCTTGGGCAATAACGTTTCCAAGCGCACTTATTTCCACACTTTTAGCAGAACCATTTATTGTCAATCTCTCTCTTTGACCGGGGAAGAGGGAAAGGGGATTGCCAGGTCCACGGAGTGAAGCTCGTTTTAAGACATCTACATCAAGGCTATTCTCGGAGCCCAGCATGAAAACAGATTTGTTCTTATTCTCAGTCTGAATATCGAACTCCAACGACTGACTTAGTTTTTGTTGACTTAGAATTACCTGAATCTTCACCTTTTCAATGGCAATATCAGACTGATTTTCGTCGCTCAGATAGAATGCATACCAATTAATTCCGGGATTGATGTTGTTTGCATCTCCGCAATAATTATAAGCCTCTGTGAGTATTTTGAACTGAGTTGGGTAGTAGATAGGTATATCAATAATTTCTTCAAGAATGACAGGATTCTTCAAGGAATCATCGGAATCATTAGAAGTAGGGGGGGTATCAACACTTATTTCTTTTACGACAGATTTCATATATCCATCGAACATGAATCCTTCGTATTTTTTGTAAATAACGAAAGTCCAATTACCAATAACATCATCGACCTTTAATTCACCGTATTTCTCGGTACAAGTCAGAACAAGGCTGTCAAATGGAATATTGGCTATTATTCTGCCAGATGTTTTAGGTGTACTTCTCATCCGCAAGCCAGAAGGGGCTGTGATTTTCTTTAGCTCTGTTGTCTCGCAAGGCGATTGTGCAAAGGTGCTAAGAGGATTTAGACTCAATAAAATGAGGGAAGAGCAAAGAATAAATGGTTTCCAATTCATAAGGTGGAGTAGGCGAAATATTAATCTGAGTACCAAAGTGTAAAAATAAGAAAGCCACGCTTATAGCGTGGCTTTCTAAAGTCCAAAACGTCTTGTTATACTTATTTAATCTTATCAACTACGCTTTTGAACGCATCTGCATGATTCATGGCGAGGTCGGCTAAGACTTTACGATTTAGTTCAACTCCGGCTTTCTTTATTTTATCCATAAAAACGGAATAAGACATTCCATGCTCACGGGCACCAGCGTTGATACGCATAATCCATAAAGCTCTGAAAGTTCTCTTTTTGTTCTTTCTATCGCGATAGGCATAAGTTAAACCTTTCTCTATCGAGTTTTTTGCAACGGTCCAAACGTTCTTACGACGTCCAAAGGATCCCTTGGCTAGTTTCATAAACTTCTTGCGGCGCGCGCGTGAAGCAACTGAATTTACACTTCTTGGCATTTCTTTTCTTTTTTTTGAGCGAGGCGTTGCGGATTAAGCAAACTTGTTATGCACTCGATCAGGGTTTTACATTTAGAACCGATAACTGAATGAGAGTACTACTTAAAGTACTAACATATCCTTCACATTTTTCATATCGGCTTTATCCACCAATGTTGAATGTGTCAAATTGCGCTTGCGCTTCGTTGATTTCTTAGTCAGGATGTGACTTTTAAAAGCGTGCTTGCGCTTAATTTTACCAGAACCCGTAAGCTTAAATCGCTTCTTGGCACTGGATTTAGTTTTCATTTTAGGCATTGCTACTATTATATCGACGTTTGGACTGATATTCTATTTTTTCCTCTTAATCACCTTTGGAGCAAGCATCATAATCATGCGCTTTCCCTCTAGCTTCGGAAGACTTTCTACTTTCCCTAAATGTTCAATGTCTTGAGCTAACTGGAGCAAAAGAATCTCTCCTTTGTCTTTAAAAACAATTGAACGGCCACGGAAAAAAACAAAAGCTTTGATCTTAAATCCTTCATCTAAAAACTTAAGAGCATGTTTCTTTTTGAAGTCGTAATCGTGTTCGTCAGTGTTTGGACCGAAGCGAATTTCTTTCACAACAACCTTAACAGCTTTAGCTGCTAATTCTTTCTGTTTTTTCTTTTGATCGTACAGAAATTTCCTGTAATCGATGATTTTCGCCACCGGAGGATCTGCATTTGGTGATATTTCAACCAAATCTAACTCCATGTCATCCGCCATTTTCATAGCTTCAATCGTGGTGTAAACTCCTACCTCCTCAATATTGTCTCCCACAAGACGAACTTTGGGGACACGAATGTTTTTGTTAATGCGGTGTTTATCTTCCTCTTTTATCTGAGGCAACCGTCCGTGGTAATTTTTCTTCAGCGTTTCATTAATTCGTTAGTTATCAACTAGCTCAGCATTTACAGCATCGTTCACAAGTTGTATGAAGGCGTCAATCGGCATACTGCCTAAATCTTCACCACCGTGTTTGCGAACCGAAACTGTTTGGGTTTCTTCTTCTTTTTCTCCAACGATCAACATGTAAGGAATCTTCTGCATCTCTGCATCTCTTATCTTCCTACCGGTCTTTTCACTTCTCTCGTCAAGGAGGGCGCGAATATCGTAATTATCAAGCAATTTTAAAAGTTCATTTGAATAGTCTGAATACTTTTCAGAAATAGGCAAGATTATTATTTGATCTGGCGTGAGCCAAAGCGGGAAATTTCCAGCACAATGTTCTAGTAGAACAGCAACAAATCGCTCCATCGAGCCAAAGGGTGCACGGTGAATCATGACCGGACGATGCATTTCGTTATCGGAACCTTTGTATTCTAATTCGAAACGATCGGGCAAATTATAATCTACTTGAATGGTTCCCAATTGCCAGCTTCTACCTAACGCATCGCGCACCATAAAGTCGAGCTTTGGTCCGTAAAAGGCCGCCTCACCATATTCAATTATATAGGGCATTCCCTTTTCTTTAACCGCTTCTAGAATAGCCGACTCTGCCTTCTCCCAGTTTTCTAATCCACCTATGTATTTCTCGGGTTTTTCCGGATCGCGCAGGCTTACTTGTGCAGTAAACTCGCTGAAGTCTAGTGTTTTGAAAATGTATAATACAAGATCTATCACCTTATTAAATTCGTCCTTAACCTGGTCAGGAGTACAGAAAATATGGGCATCGTCTTGCGTAAATGCGCGTACTCTGGTCAATCCATGTAATTCACCACTTTGCTCATATCGATATACCGTTCCAAATTCGGCGTAGCGAATAGGAAGATCTTTGTATGAATGCGGGCGACTATTGTAAATCTCACAATGATGCGGGCAATTCATGGGTTTCAACAAATACTCTTCGCCTTCTTCTGGAGTGCCAATAGGCTGGAACGAATCAGCACCGTATTTTTCATAATGCCCAGAGGTTACATACAATTCTTTGCTTCCGATATGCGGCGTGATTACAGGCACATATCCTGCTTTTTTCTGTGCTTTCTTTAAAAACTGCTCCAGTCGCTCTCTTAAAGCTGCTCCTTTCGGCAACCAAAGAGGCAATCCTTGGCCCACCTTTTTGCTAAAAGTGAAGAGGTCTAATTCTTTTCCTAATTTTCTATGATCGCGTTTTTTTGCTTCTTCCAATAAAACCAAATACTCATCGAGCATCAATTTTTTCGGAAATGAAATTCCATAAATACGCGTCAGCTGCTTGTTTTTTTCGTCGCCGCGCCAATATGCTCCGGCAACATTCATAACCTTAACGGCTTTGATAAACTCTGTATTTGGAAGGTGCCCTCCTCTGCAGAGATCTGTAAAGTCGCTGTGATCACAAAAAGTTATAGTGCCATCCTCCAAATTCTCAATGAGCTCTGTTTTGTATGGATTGCTTTTGTAATAGGCGAGTGCTTCTGCCTTCGAAACAGCACGGAGTTTGAAATCTACTTTTTGGCGAGCCATTTCCAACATTTTAGTCTCCATGGCAGCAAAATCTTTTTCCTGAACGGATTCATCACCAAAATCAACATCGTAATAGAAGCCATTTTCTATAGCGGGTCCTATTGTTAACTGTGCTTTAGGGTAAATCTTTTCAATGGCCTGAGCCAAAACGTGGGCCGAAGAATGCCAGAATGCCTTTTTTCCTTCAGGCTGATCCCAAGTATAAAGTATCAAGCTCCCATTTCCAGGCAAGGGATCCTTAATTTCAACCGTTTGCCCATCGAATTGAGCCGACAAAACTTTACGAGCAAGTCCGGAGCTTATGCTCATGGCTACATCAAACGCAGTGCTGCCGTTTTCATATTCACGCACCGATCCGTCGGGCAAGCGTATGGCTATCATAAATGTGGATTTTTACAGGGGCAAAGATAATTTACCGAATTGGATTGTCAGGTTTAAAACTCAATTTCTAAACAGAAGTAGAGTCCATGTTCTTAGGTTGTTTATTTGCTCTATGAAAAAAGACGAAGTATTAGCACACTTGAACAACTGGGGAAGGGAGACTCTAATGAATACATTGGATATAAAGTATACCGATTTAGGTGAGGATTGGTTGGAAGCAACGATGCCTATAACTCCGAGAGTGCACCAGCCTTTGGGATTATTGCATGGTGGAGCCTCAGCGGCGCTTGCTGAGAGTGTTGCGAGCGCAGGTTCAGCTCTGCATATCAATAGAGAAGAGCAAGCCGCTCTAGGGATCGAAATTCAAGCCACCCATCTCAAGGGAATAAGCGAAGGTATTGTAACTGCTCGAGCAAGTCTTCTGCACAAAGGAAGATCCTTGCATGTTTGGGAAATTGACATTCGCAACGAAAAAGGCGATCGTATTTCGCATTGCAAGCTTACCACTATGATAGTCTCTAAACGTCGCGATTAATTGCTGCTCCACCATCGAAATATAGGATTAGATGTGATTCGCAGTACGGCCATTTTATTGGTAGTACTGACACATAGTCAACGCATATTGCGGATGGCTTTCCCTAGATTACTATTTCATTTTCCAATAGATGGCGTTACGCTATTTTTTGTTTTAAGTGGATTTTTGATTGGAAGGATTGTTTTTAAAACCCTTCCACAAGGTGAATGGAAAGAGCTTGCCTCTTTTTACAAAAGGCGATGGTGGAGAACACTTCCCAATTATTATTTATTTCTCTTTCTGCAGATCATTGCATATGTCTTAATGGGCGTTCGCGATCAAATAGATTGGCACAGTTTTGCTTTCCTTCAAAACCTTGTTGCTCCCAATGGAAGTTTCTTCAAAGAGTCTTGGAGCCTTGCTGTTGAAGAGTGGTTTTATTTGGTCTTTCCGCTAATATGGTGGATTTGGGTGCGTTACCTTCCAAAAGGTCAAAGACCGTCCTTTTTGATTTATAGTGTGCTGTTCTTGGTAGTTGCTTGGATTTATAAGTATTCTTTCTTCTCGCAAAGTGTCATAGAAGATGCCGAAGTGTTTTCGCGAATTCCCGTGGTTTTTCGGATTTCATCTATTCTTTGGGGAGTTGTTTTGGGCGCAATTCAGTTGCTCTGGCCCCATTACTTCAAACGTCCGTGGTTTTGGCTCGCATTGCTCATTATTAGTTGGATTAGTTGGAAGTATTCAGCTAATTTCATAAGCTCTTACTGGCGCTCTGTTTGGGTTTTTGATTTTAAAAGTCTTTTGTCTTTTTCTCTCATTGCCCTTTTATTTCAATTGAAAAGTTTAAACAAGCATATCAGTATTTGGGTTACTAAATTAAGTTTGTTCTCCTATTCAATGTATCTAATCAATTTGCCTTTTTTAGCCATTTTGCGCTGGGCTTTGGTGAAAATTGGGGCGGAAAGTCCGATTTTAATTCTTTCTGCTTTGATTTTAGGATGGATCGGTATTTTCAAGCTGTCAGAGTTCAATTATACTAAGTTTGAAAAACGAATGACGCGCTTAAGAGATTAATAGGATATGGAGGATTGGCGAAAATGTATTGAAGGGTGGGAAAATGAAAATCAGGCATTCATTCTTTTTGCAAATCCAGGTTCGGAAACCATTTATTTATTACACAATTTAGTTGAAGTTGAAACAAAGGAAGACTCGAAATTCGTTTACGCTCCTTTTAGTGAGAAGCAAAAGAGCTTCTACTTTTCGGGCGACTTAAAAAGCTTCCAGCTAAAAAGGCATTCTGAATTAGAACTGGCCTTACCAGTTACATTTTTAGCAGTAAATCCATTGTATGCGAAGGCATTTAGAGAAGCTCTTCAGGAGCTGAAATCTGAAAATATTCAAAAGGTAGTTCTCTCTAGAATCCATACTGAGTCGGCTTCGCAGAAGTCCTTCCTTCCTCTTGTGTTGGAATTATTAGAATTTTATCCTATGCATGCCGTTCATTGGTTGGTTCATCCTGAAATAGGTGAGTGGCTGGGTGCGAGTCCAGAATTATTATTAGAACAATTTCCCAATCTTAATTTAAAAACCATGTCTTTGGCAGGAACTCAACCTGTTTCTGAAGAATGGACAGAAAAGGAAAAGGAAGAACAGCAAATAGTAACAGATTACATAAAGAATATTTGGACTAAGGAGAATGTAAAAAACATTGAGATTTCGAATGTATATGATTTAAAGTCAGGACCTATCAAGCATCTGAAAACAGATTTTAAAGGAGAATATGCAGGTCCATTAAACAAACTCTTGAGAGAAATGCATCCCACTCCTGCTGTTGCCGGACTCCCATTAAATAAATCCGTAGAGGCTATTGAAAGAATTGAGTCTCATAAGCGTGAATTCTATGCTGGATATTTTGGTTGGAAACAAAACGGTCATTCTAGATATTATGTCAATCTTCGCTGTTTGAATCGCCAGAATGGCGAAGTTCATTTCTTTGTCGGAGGAGGACTTACGTCTAAGTCGGATTTAGAAAGAGAATGGATAGAAACAGAAGAGAAGCGAGCCACTTTATATCACTTTTGGAGAAGGAATGAGAATTAGTACCGATAAGGAAGGAGTAGATATGGCATTGCAGCTTTTGCATAAGGCAGGTGTGCGTCATTTGGTCTTTTCGCCAGGTTCTAGAAATGCACCTTTAGTATTGGCTGCGCATTCATTCTCAGACTTTGAAATTCAGATAGTTGTAGATGAAAGAAGTGCTGGTTTTATTGCATTGGGAATTGCCATCCAACAAAAAAAAGCCGTTGGATTAATTTGCACTTCAGGCAGTGCCGTGGTGAATTATTATCCCGCTTTAGTGGAAGCATTCTATCAAAGAGTTCCGCTTATTGTGTTGAGCGCAGATAGACCGAGTGAAAGAATAGACCAACAAGAAGGGCAAAGTATCCGTCAGAAAGGCGTTTTTGCAAACCATATTCAAGCTTCTGTAGACATTCCAAATTCATTTGAATCTAAGAGTTCAAGACGCGCCGTCTTTAGACAATTATCTGAATCTATCCAACTTCAAAACCATAGTGCAGGCCCTATACATTGGAATTTCTCACTCTCGGAGCCATTGTATACTGCGGAGAAAAGCAGTGAAATAGACCGCTCTATTGAGCTGTATAAAGCAGAATCTTTGTCTTTATCTCAAAGGCAATGGGAAGGTTTATCGGAAGAATGGAACGCCTCGAAGAAGGTAATTATCCTAGTGGGTCAAATGGCTATGGGTGAAAGACAAATTCAGCTATCGCAATCGCTTATTTCATTTTTAGAGCGCCATACAAAAGCTGTTTTGCTGTTTGAAAGCCTTTCGAATTTAAATGTGGAAAATGGAATAGGCGCAATAGACCAATGGGTAGAAACACTAAATGAAGTAGAACGAGTGGAAATGCTTCCAGACTTAGTAATAAGCTTTGGAGGAGAGACAGTGAGTAGAAAGGTAAAGGCCTGGATGAAAACCAATTCTGAACTCATGCATTGGCATATCGATACGGTAATGCCTCATCCTGATATTTTTGAAGTATTATCGTCGAGCTTAGTAATAGATCCTCTGGCATTTTTTAATTCGGCCCTGGATTGTCTTCAATCTAGTTCTTCCAACTATTCAAAAAGGTTTCGAGCACAATCCGAAAGTCGAGTTCATTTGAGCAAGGAGTTCGAGGCCTCTGTTGCCTTTTCAGATTTTAAAGCTATTGGAAGTCTGATGAGATCTTTGCCCGCTAACGGCCATCTTTTCAATGGAAATAGCAGCCCTGTTCGCTACATCCAATTGTTCCCGCAACGGACAGATATGGTTCATTTAGGAAATCGCGGAGTGAGTGGTATAGATGGACTGAGTTCTACAGCAGTAGGTTACGCTATAAACAGCAAGGAATTAACCATTTTGATAACTGGAGATTTAGCCTTCTTTTACGATATCAATGCCTTTTGGCAAGAAACGCTCCCATCCAACCTAAAGGTTTGTGTGATAAACAATGGAGGAGGTGGAATTTTTAGAATAATTCAAGGTCCGTCCTCAACAAAATACTTAGAGCCGCATTTTGAAGCAAAGAGCAAAAGAACCGCCCAGCCAGTAGCAAGCATGTATTCAATGGAGTATTTTAGTGCTTCAGATGATGAAAGTTTAAACAAATCGATTCAAGAATGGCTTTCTTCAGAGAATACGGCACTCTTGGAGGTTTTTACACCTTCAGAAATAAATGATAAAGTATTGAACGACTTTTTTAACTTTTTAAGAAATAAACATGCGTAAATGGGAAACCATTGAATCGTTTGAAGACATTCGATTCGAATTTTATAATGGCATCGCCAAGATTACAATCAATAGACCACACGTTTACAACGCTTTTCGTCCGGAAACGAATATTGAAATGATTGAGGCAATGGATATTGCTCGTGAAAGACAAGACATAAATGTAGTTGTCTTTACGGGTGAGGGAGACAAAGCTTTTTGTTCGGGTGGAGACCAGAATGTAAAAGGAGTAGGGGGCTATGTTGGAAACGATGGAGTGCCCAGGCTGAATGTGCTCGATTTACACAAGAAAATTCGTTCGTTGCCCAAGCCTGTTATTGCCGCCGTAAATGGCTATGCAATTGGAGGAGGTCATGTTTTACATGTAATTTGCGATTTAACCATTGCTAGCGACAATGCTATTTTCGGTCAAACCGGTCCTAAGGTTGGGAGTTTCGACGCCGGCTTTGGCTCTTCCTATTTGGCAAGCCATATAGGTCAGAAGAAAGCCCGTGAAATTTGGTTCCTCTGTAGGCAATACAATGCAAAAGAAGCATTAGACATGGGACTTATAAATAAGGTTGTGCCCTTGGCTCAGCTGGAAGACGAGGTGGTAGATTGGTGCGAAACGATAATGTTGCGCAGTCCTCTGGCTATCCGTATGATAAAAAGAGGCTTAAATGCAGAGTTGGATGGACAAGCCGGAATTATGGAGCTTGCGGGTGATGCTACCCTACTGTATTATTTGACAGAAGAAGCCCAAGAAGGAAAGAACGCTTTCTTAGAGAAGAGAAAACCTGATTTTGCTAAGTTTCCAAAGTTCCCATGAGTTCAATAAAACCGTGGCTGTTAGCGGCGAGATTACGCACTTTACCGCTTGCATTTTCTTGTATTATTCTAGGTAATCTCTTGGCTGCTACCGCAGGGTCTTTTAATTTATCTATTCTCATTCTCAGTCTTTTAACGACCTTATTGTTTCAAGTTCTTAGTAATTATGCCAACGATTATGGAGATGGTGTAAAAGGAACAGATGATCAAAGAAAAGGAGAGAAACGTATGGTTTCTTCTGGAATAATAAGCCGCAAAGCAATGAAAAGAGCGGTGTATATTCTCACGCTTTTATCCTTTATTTCTGCCACTCTACTGAGTTATTTGGCTCTTATAGACAGCGGTTGGACCCTGGTCTTATTATTTGTGGCATTGGGTTGTTTGGCCATTTTAGCTGCGCTTTTTTATACCATTGGCGATACCGCTTACGGTTACTCTGGATGGGGAGATTTCTTTGTTCTTCTCTTCTTCGGTTGGGTAGGAGTAATGGGAAGTTATTATATACAGACCTCCAGCTTATCCATAGTGATGCTCATGCCTTCTACGGCAGTAGGATTATTAGCAGTGGGTGTATTAAACCTGAATAATATGCGGGACATAGAAACAGATACGATTGCTGGTAAATTCAGCATTCCTGTGCGTATCGGACTTCCTTGGGCAAAGGCATATCATATTGCGCTTATTGTTATAGCCTTTGATCTAGCTTTTTTCTATGCTCAAATGAAAGGAGGTGATACTTGGCGTAACTTATTTCTACTTGCAGCGCCACTCTTACTGTGGAATATCTCTTCCGTTTTCCGTGCTTGGAAATCAGAAGATTTTGAACCTCTGCTTAAACGATTGGCTATTACAACCCTGTTATTCAGTATTTTACTCGGATTGGGAATTTATTTGTCGTATTGAAAGCACTCTGGAAAAAACACATTCTTCAATTTAAACGTTCGGCAGGTACATCGAGAGGAAGTCTGATTTCAAAACCCAGCTATCTGCTTTATTTGCAGCTCGAGAATCGCTTGGGCGTTGGAGAATGCAGCATTCTTCCTGGACTAAGTAGAGATGACAAACCCGATTTCGAGTCTCAATTAGATCGATTTTGTACCCTATGGGAAAAGGAAGTTTCCACAGAAGAATTGAAATTAGAATTCAGAAATGAGTGGCCAAGTCTATGGTTTGGAGTAGAAATGGCATTGCTGGAACTCGAGAATAAAGCGGCGGGAATCTTTTTCCCTTCTTTTTTTGCTTCTGGTCGTTCAGGCCTTCTAACCAATGGTTTAGTTTGGATGGGTCCGGAAGAGTATCAGTGGGAACAATGTCAAAAAATGCTTGAAAATAACTTCAGGTGTATAAAATTTAAAATAGGAGCAGACTACTTTCAGAAGAGTGAAAAATTGCTTCGAAAAGTCCGAGATCACAGTCCAGATATTACACTCCGAGTAGATGCCAATGGCGCTTTTACATTTCATGAAGCCAAAAAGGTTCTTGAGAGTTTAAAAGACTTGAATGTCCATAGCATCGAACAACCTCTAGCTATAGGAAATTGGAAGGAAACAAGCAATTTAGTCAACGAAAACCTGATTCCTATTGCTTTAGATGAAGATCTGATTTTTTGTGAGAAGGGTAGAGAGGAGGAACTTCTCGAAACGGCCAATGCTCAATATTTGATCTTAAAACCCTCTTTATTAGGCGGATTTGAAAGATCAGATGAATGGATCTCATTAGGCAAAAAGAACAAGATGAGCTTTTGGATTACTTCCGCTCTAGAGGGAAATATTGGACTGCAAGCGATTGCTCAATATGCTGCTATTCAAAATATTGAAATTCCACAAGGCTTGGGAACAGGAAGTTTATTTGAAAACAACTTTCCTTCAGACTTGGAAATGCAAGGGGAATTTCTTTGGAAAAGAATTGAATAGAATCGTGCAAACCATTAAATCTTAAGTGGTTTACACTGGATTAGACGGACTAACTGCTTAGATTTAACATACGTTAGTAGTTAGAACTGCCGTCTTCAACAAAGGCAGAAAGTGCATCAATCATGCTCCAACCACTAGAACCGCCTGTTGAAACGGTATGATTGCATTGACCTTCTACTTGCACTAAATCTAAACAGATACATCCCGCAATGCAACCGGTATCGTTGATATTAAATTCACATGCATTGCAATCTACGTCCGCGCATGAGTGCGAATAGCTAGGACAAGCAGGTCCAAAAAGTACAACTCCATTTAGATCAATTACGTCAATAGAAGTTGCAAAGAGAAGGGAGTGTTCGGTTGATACATTTCTCGCCTTAAGGGTCAGGTAGATGTTGGATAAATCCTTTGAATTTATAGCTCCGATAGAAGATAATTCTTCTATCTCATAGGTTTCACTCTCGAAAGTGAATTCGTTTGGTAGTGAAATATCACTTATTGTGACTCTTCCATTACGTATTGTTCCAACTTTCTTGCTGTTATTGAAACTGAGTACCAAATCATAACTTGCCTCCGCTCGTGCCTTTCCAGAATTCAAATTAGCCTTAGTATCATCCACACTGGACGAGCAAGCTGAAATTATAAACAAGGCTCCAATCGTTGTAAATAAGGAGAATTTGATTTTAGTTTTCATTATTTCTGCTTTGAACTAATCAAATATATATATATATATATATATGCATAGAAGCAAATTAGCTTAGAAAAAAATGGATAGAATGAAGAAATCAAAGACTCTTAGTTCAAAGTCGATGTGCACGGAGTGAATGGCTGAAAGAGCCCAGGGTGAACAAGTTTAAATTAAATTCGGTTTCATATGATGGGGGCTTACTTTTGAAGTGAAATATAAATTCCGAGTTAAAAAACGATTGAGCAGCATTTTTTCTTTATTTCTGATTTTTTATCGGTAGGCTGTGAAAAAGAATGAATATTTAATTCCATCTCAAACAAAACGCTTATGCAGTCTGGCTTTGTTTATCCTCCAGATTTCAGGATAAGCGTATTAAATCGAAGTTTCACTCTTCCTTCTAATTTGGATGAATTGATTTCTTTTTTGGAAGAAAGAGAAGAGGCATCTCAACTTTTAGCATTCATTCAGGCATGGTATTCTGAATCCGATTGTATTAAACAATTCACGTCGGGATCTACGGGGAAACCCAAGAAGATTCTACTTGAAAAAGGCAAAATGCTTCTTTCGGCAAAGCGCACTTTAGAATATTTTGAATTAGACCTTCATTCACGCTTTTTAGTCTGTCTGAGCATGGAGTATATCGCCGGAAAAATGCAATTGATTCGTGCGTTGGTTTCCGGTGGAGAAGCCGTTGTTGTATTTCCAAGAGTAAATCCTCTCGAAGTGGTTTCAGGGCATTTTGACTTTGCGGCTATGGTTCCTCTTCAGTTCAAATCATCTATAGATGAGATAAGTAGAATAAAAAAGTTGTTGTTGGGAGGTGTTTCTACTCAAACCAATTGGAATCTTCCGCACAACTGCCAAACACTGGTTTATGAAGGCTTTGGAATGACAGAGTCCTACTCACATTTTGCCCTACGTTCGGTCTTTCCAACTGAAGAAAATGTCTTCAAGGCGATGCAAGGTGTTTCATTGAGTCTTCTTCCCAATGGAGGCTTAAGCATAACCGATCGGTTTTTAGAACTCAGCCTAGAAACACGCGATCGGATTTCTTTGGTTTCAAAAAATGAATTTCGCTTTCTTGGCAGACTCGATTGGGTGATAAATTCAGGCGGCGTAAAAATTCAAGCAGAAGAAATAGAATCTGTATTGAGCAAATACATAGAGAATAGTTTATTTGTTAGCGGTTTTCCCGATGAATTTCTCGGAGAAAGATTGGTGCTATTAATTGAGTCATCAGACAAAAGTGTTTCTTATTTTCAATCCATTGTAGATGAGATTGCTGAATTCAAGCCCTTTCATAGACCCAAAGAAATAAGAGTGATTCCAGAATTTATTCGATCTAAAAGTCAAAAGCTTTTGAGAAGAGATACGCTGAAGTTGTTGGATGCATTATAGAGTTTCTAACTCTTTTGCAGTTTAGCTTATGTAATAAGTCTGTACTTAAAAGAACTGATTTATAATTATGAGAATAATAGTGTGATATTCGATTGCCAATAGTTCTCAAAAAAGTTATACAAATTTCTTAGAAAATGTTCAAACTGAAAAAACGGTTTAAAACGGAGGTGAAAAACTTCTTCCAATTTGATATTCAATCGTTTTCTGGATTTTTCTCCTTGCTATTATCTGCACTTGCATTGGGAATTGTAGTATTTCTAGCTTGGAGCTTAGATATTTATTACGATGAAGCATATTCCTATCTAAACTCAGGTAGGGTTTTCAATGTATGGTCCATTATTCAGTTTCGTATTGCGAATATTCATATTCTGAACTCTTTACTAATTACGCTATCGTCTCTTTTCTTTCCATATTCTGATTTTGCTATTCGCTTCCCTGCTATTCTATCTACAGTTTTGTACATATCTATCTCTCTCAGTCTAGCGCGCCAATTCAAAAATGGAATTATACTACTTGCGCTCCTTTTGTTCTTTGATGAACTGCTATTATTCCATTCACTAGCCAGAGGATATGGCATGTGTACGACGCTACTTTTAGCTGCTTTATATGTTTGGTTGAATAAAGAAAAATTCCACAATTATCTACTGTGGTGGGCTTGTTTATCATTGGCTGCTTTTTATGCGAACTTTGTCGCTCTTCCTTATTTAGTTTGCTTCTCTGCATACATATATGTTTTTTATCTCAAGTTTAAAAAGCCCAATTTTTCTAGGAAAAGCAGTTATTGGCTCATTGGACTAACAGCTCTTGGTCTTTTTGGTTTTATTATGGTTACCCTTTCAGGAAAACCTGTGTATGGCGACTATACGAATGATTTCATATCAGCTGTACCAATGGATTTATGGCTCCATTTTACTGCGTTCTCAAATCCTTCTTGGACAAGTGTTTTTTATGTTAGTTCGGGATTTACTCTTCTTCTTTTAATTTTAATTTTCATTCTCCCAAAACAGTTTTATCTCGCTGGAATTTTTCTTGCCAGCTTTGGATTAATCGCTTTTCTCGCCTGGATCGGCCATAAGCCACTTCCTACGGGTAGAGTATTGCTTCCATTTTGGCCTGTATTGGTAGTTACTATTGTTCAATTGCTTGAAGAAATAACAACCAGATTGAAAATAAATAAGCGTCTAATTCTCTTGTTCAATGTTTTGATAGGAGTTGTTTTAGTTTGGAATGCATGGATTCAATTTGATTATAAGTCGATAAACCAAGCAAGCCAAGATCAATGGAAACTGGCAGTTGTAGCACTTTCATCGGATAGTTTGGATAGAAGGAAAGAGTATCAATACTATCTGGAAAAGGATAATTTGAAAAATGATTTAATCGAAAATCTACTGGAGCTTGATTCAGATAGTTCTTTCAGAAAAATGGATTATAGATTTGAGATTTATTCTGAACTTGGTGTTTTATTGATATCGAAAGAGAATGATCTAGCTGAGAGTTTAGAATTAAAGTTGAATTACTATAATTTACAAAATGAGCTCATGGAAACAAAAGTCTTGGTTTCTAATTACCTACATAATGACCAAGCTTATTATTGGTTACCCTTAAGATCTGTTTCTTTTTCTATTGTTGAAATACAGGATTTGAACTTTAAGCTTAATTTAGAAGAATACCGTTCAATTCGAAAACTCAATCAAATTCCTTGGTCTCCTAGAAAGCATTATTCTATTGGCACAAATAATCGTTGAGGAGATTTAGTAAGCGATAAGATGTGACTTTTGGCACCTATTAGTTTCGTTGGAGTAATTACTTTTGGAAAAATTCGCAATATGAAAAAGAATATGCATTCTGTTGATAGATGGATTAGAGTGTCAATTGCTCTCATAGCCTCCGTACTTTACATCAGCGGGACGATTACTGGCGAACTAGGAATGCTTATTCTAGCTTTAGGCGGGGTCCTTCTCGCCACTTCTTTTTTAAGTTTCTGTCCTCTGTACTCGATTATTGGAATCAGTACTTGTTCGGCAGAAAAAAAGTAAACTAGGCAATAACCAGTTCTTCCAATCCCATCATAATTCCCTTGGGGTCAATTTCTTGAAATGCAATATTTCGGATGGAATTAACTAAGTCTAGATTATAGGCTAGTCTAACACGCACATAATTCTCAGAATATCCTTCAATAAAGCCATCTTTATTATCGTCTTCAAACAGAACGGAATGATCTGAATTCAATTGAGAAACATAAAAGGCTTGTCTCTTTTTAGTAGATAGAATACGGAGCATTTTATTGCGTCTTTTCCTTTCTGGAATAGGAACAACACCTTCTAATTCTAGCGCTTCTGTATTTGATCTTTCAGAATAGGTAAATACGTGCAAATAGCTAATGTCTAGTTCATTAATGAAGTTATAGGTATCTAGAAAATGAGATTCCGTCTCTCCAGGAAAGCCCACAATAACATCTACACCTATACAAGCATTCGGCATAACCGATTTAATTCGCGCCACCTTTTCTTGGTATAATTCTCTTTGATAGCGGCGCTTCATGAGCCCTAGAATCTCATTGTTACCCGATTGAAGTGGAATGTGAAAATGTGGAACAAATCGATCACTCTGTGCTACAAAATCGATGATTTCATCGGTCAATAAATTAGGCTCAATAGACGAAATTCGAATCCTTTCAATTCCACTTACTCCATCCAAGGCTTGAATCAGATCTAGAAAAGTGTGATCGTGTTTTTTATTTCCGAACTCGCCTTTACCATAATCTCCTGTATTAACACCGGTAAGAACAATTTCTTTAATTCCTTTTTCTGCTATTTCATTGGCTTTTGAAAGTACATTCTCTACCGAATCACTTCTTGAAATACCCCTTGCTTGTGGAATAGTGCAATAGGTGCATTTATAATCGCAGCCATCTTGCACTTTAAGAAAGGCACGAGTTCTGTCTCCAATAGAGTAGGAGCCAACAAATTGATTTACATCTGCAATCTCGCAGGAATGAACATCGCCCAGATCTTTCTTAGTAAGATCACTTAGATAGGCTGTTATGTTGAATTTCTCGGAAGCGCCCAATACCAGATCAACCCCATTCATTTGGGCAATTTCTTCCGGTTTTAATTGAGCATAGCAGCCCGTAACTACAATAAAAGTTTCTGAATTTGCTTTTAAAGCACGCTTAATAATCTGTTTGGTCTCTTTATCGGCTGCTTGAGTAACAGAGCAGGTATTAATTACGCAAACATCCGAAGCAGTTCCAAACTCAACCTTTTCAAAACCTTCGCTCTGCATCCCCCTAGAAATGGTAGATGTTTCGGCAAAGTTTAACTTACATCCTAAGGTATGATAGGAAACTTTAAGACCTTCAAAATCGCGTGTCAGCATACTGCAAAAATAGGAAGCAATTGTTTGTAGAATTTACCAATTCTTTCAAACTCAAATTTGCTCATTTTTCTTCTCTTCCACATTCTTTTGTGGAACGGGATCATGGCCGTGATTTCCCCATGGATGACATCTTCCAATGCGCTTTAATCCCAGCCAAGTTCCCTTGAAAGGGCCCCATATTTTAAGGGATTCGAGCATATACTGTGAACAGCTAGGATCGTATCTACAGGCTCCTGGAAGCAAAGGACTGATGACTAATTGATAGATCCAAACGATTGCTCGAATGGGAAAACTTACAACTTGATTCAGTTTAGACACTAATTTATTGTCCAATGGGTTCCCTCAGGGCCATCATTTAATTGAATTCCTTCTTTGGCTAAGTGATCGCGAATCTGATCGCTTAAAGCCCAATTTTTCTGTACTCTGACTCCTCTTCTCAACTCTATAATCAATTGCATTGCAGAGTCTAACTTATTTGTTGAAGCCTTTTCAATGGGAGATTTAAGAGCAAGAACAAAGAATACCATATCCTTCATAAAGGAGGAAAGGCGAGCTAAATCGGTATCTGAAATCTTGAGCTTCCCTTCTGAAATCGAGTTGATCCATTTTACAGCTTCAAATAATTCAGCAAGGAGAATGGGGGTGTTGAAATCATCATCCATAGCAGATAAAGATTTAGTAATCAATTTATCTACATCCATTTCTGAAACAGAAGCACTAGAACTCAAGCCATCCAATTTGGCTATGGCATCCATTAAACGCATGAAGCCTTTTTCCGAAGCGAGTAATGCCTCGTTGCTAAAATCGAGAATAGAACGATAATGGGCTTGCATCATAAAAAAGCGCACCACGGAAGGATCAAATCCTTTCACCAATAATTCATTCTCGCCTGTAAAGAGTTCCTGAGGCAAAATGGTATTGCCTGTAGATTTACTCATACGCTTTCCATTTAAGGTTAGCATATTGGCGTGCAACCAGTATTTTACAGGTGCTTTTTCAGTATGTGCTTGACATTGTGCAATTTCACATTCGTGGTGCGGGAATTTTAAATCCATTCCGCCGCCGTGAATATCAAATTGGTCTCCTAAATATTTTGTACTCATAACAGAGCACTCTAAATGCCAGCCTGGGAAGCCAATACTCCAAGGGGAAGGCCAACGCATAATATGGGAGGGAGAAGCTTTTTTCCAGAGTGAGAAATCCAAGGGACTCTGCTTTTCAGATTGACCATCGAGTTCGCGTGTATTATGAAAAAGCTCATCTGTATTTCTACCACTTAAAACGCCATAATCGCCTCCTTGGCTTTGATACTTAGGCACATCAAAGTAAACTGAGCCATTGGATTCGTAGGCAAGTCCTTTTGAAATGATGTCTTTTATCATTTCAATTTGCTCTATTATATGTCCGGTAGCAGTAGGTTCAATAGAAGGAGGAAGGGAGTTGAATGCTTCCATAATATTTCGGAAACCAACTGTATATTTCTGAACGATTTCCATAGGCTCTAACTGCTCCAATCGAGCTTTTTTAGAGATTTTGTCCTCTCCCTCATCGGCATCGTTTTCCAAATGCCCAGCATCCGTAATATTTCGAACGTATCGAACTGTATACCCGAGGTAAGTGAGGTATCGATAAATCATATCGAAACTTATAAAAGTCCGGCAATTCCCTAAATGAACATCACTGTATACGGTTGGTCCGCATACATACATACCTACATACTCTTTATTTAGAGGCTGAAAGCTTTCTTTTTTTCCGCTTAAACTATTGTGAACATTGAGTTTGTGCTTCTTGATATCCATTATACCCCGAAATCCGTTTCTAATCTTAAGTGATCTAGGAATTCACGCTTGGTAGATTCCTCATTAAATTTCCCGCCGTATTCTACTGTAACGGTACTTGAATCTATATCTCGTATACCTCTAGAATTCACGCAAAGATGCTTGGCGTCGATAAGGCAAGCAACATCATCTGTATCTAGCGCTTCTTGCATCGCTTGCACGATCTGTCTTGTTAGGCGTTCCTGAACCTGAGGACGTTTGGCAAAATAATCTACAATGCGGTTCATTTTACTTAGGCCAATTACCTTACCATCGCTTATATAAGCCACATGTGCTCTTCCAACAATGGGTAAAAAATGGTGTTCGCAAGTAGAGTAAACTACAATGTTTTTTTCAACCAACATCTCACCATACTTATAGGAGTTGTTAAAGGTTGACATTTTGGGTTTTTTATCTGGATGAAGGCCAGAAAATATTTCGTCAACCATCATTTCAGACACTCTCTTTGGAGTTCCAATCAGGCTATCGTCTGATAAATCCAATCCAAGGGTTTCCATTATAGCCGCAAAATGGCCTTTTATTACCTCCTTTTTTTCCTCATTACTGAGAACAAATGCATCCGAGCGTAGAGGTGTTTCTACAGAGTTTGAGAAGTGATCCTGGCTGTCGGAATCGACATTGATTTTTGTATTTTCCATAGTCGTCTAGCGGTGGACATAGTCCGAATGAGAGCACAAAGATACAACCCACAAATAGCTAGAATGTTATTGTTGGAAGGCTAAAAATACGAGTATAAGAACGGAGGTTACTGCACAGAGAATACCCAATTTACCGCCTTTATTCAAACGCTCTTTAAACAGAATGCTTCCAAACAATGTTGAAAGAAGTACAATTCCAATATTGTTGATTGGAAATACGAAGGCACTATCTAAACCTGGAGTTGCCAAGGATTTAATCAAAAACACAAGAGAACCGAGATTAGGAATTCCTAAGACAATTCCCGCCAAAACACCTTTTCTAAATTCAGCGGCTGGAAGAGCTGGTTTTTTGAAATATCCAATCCAACCAATTATGGCACTTATTCCAAAAACAGTCGATATAAAGGTCAATTCAGCAGAATCACTTACCATAAAATGTCGACTGTACTTCACCATTAGAGTGCAAAGTCCAGTTCCTATAAAGATTAAGAGTGTAAGCGGAAGAAGGTTTTGAAGGTGGGTCGTACTGGAAGGAGACTTCTTCCAAACCATCAATGCAATGGAAGACAAACCGATAGCAATAGCAATTATTTGAAGGGGAGAAAGGCTTTCATTGTAGAGTAGAGGTGCCATAGCAATTGGAATGACCATAGACATTTGAGATCCCATGGTACTCAAGGCTAATCCACCTTCTTGTGTAAGAATGGCCATTTTATAGAAGAGGAAGATAAAGGCGGTGCCAAGAAATAAAGCGCTCCACCACCAAGAAGGCAGTTCTGTAGGAAGTCCTTCCGGTGCGAGAATAAAGCCGAGTAGGGCAGCCACTGTATAGTTTGCAGAAATAGCCAATTGATTGTCTACTTTCCATCGACTGAACAAGCCAAAAGACACAAAAATTCCAGCTGAACTAAGGATACTAAGAGTTAACCAAATCATTTCTTGTTGAAATAATAATTAAGGGTGTCGGATCCAATTGTTTCCGAAAAATCAGATTCTATATTCAATCTAGGAGCAGTTAAACCATCTTTTTGTTTTACCGAAGAACTAAAAACACGAATTTCATCGAAAAGACCTTTATCCAGCAAACGATTTAAAGTGTTTGCACCTCCTTCAATCAAGATGCTTAGCCATAGATTTTCAGCTGCAAATTTAATAATGGCATCCCAAATATCTGCTTGTGGACAGTATACTTCTTCAAATGGCGAATTGGATGAATTCTTTTTTGAACTAAATCGAACGGTTCGAATAGATCCATCTGTTAACGGGCCCTCATCAATTCTTTGGTTCGGATCAATTAATAGACGGGTAGGGGACTTTCCTTCCCAAAGCCTTGTGTTTAGCGAAGGTAGGTCGGTAAAAGCCGTCTGTGCACCAACGAGAATTGCATCCACTTCACTTCTCCATTTATGGCTTAAAACATGCGCAAGAGTGCCACTTATAGGAATGGAATGTCTTTCGTTATTGGAGCGAATTCCATCCATAAAACCATCGGATGACTGCGCCCATTTTAAAATAATGTATGGTCTGTGCTTTCTGTGAAAGTGGAAGAAAAATCTATTGAGCTCTTCTCCTAATTCTGGAAGAACGGAAGTACATACTTCAATGCCATTCTTTCTAAGAAAGGCTATTCCCTTTCCGCTAACCTGAGGATTTGGATCTGTATTGGAAATTACAACTCTCGGAATTCCCATTTCAACTATTAAATGGGCACAGGGCGGCGTTTTTCCATGATGTGAGCAGGGCTCTAGCGTAACATAAAGGCTAGACTCTCTTAAGAGGGTTTTATCTTCAACCCTTTGAATAGCATTCACTTCCGCATGCGGTTCGCCTGCCTTCTTATGCCAGCCTTCGCCTATTATTTTGTCGTTATGAACGATTACACATCCAACCATCGGATTAGGCGAGCATGTAGCTTTGCCTAAAGCAGCCAATTCAAAGGCGCGTTTCATCCAATTCTCATCCGACATTTCAGGCAGTACGCATTATTGAGATTTACTATTGTGCCTTTCGGCAGCTACTTTAATATCGGCAGGTTCAATAACCTCTGAATTGTATCCTGATTCAATTAATTCAATTACGGCATCACCAACGTTGGTAGTACTCACCATGTTTTTTGGGAATAGTGCATAAATAATTCTAAAAAACCATCCCAAATAAGTATAGATAAACTGGTATAAAGGAGTTTTAGAACGAATGCCTTTTAAGGGTAAAATTATTCCGGGTCGAATGGCAAAAGCCGATCGAAAGCCAGCACTTAATATTCGATTTTCCGCCTTTCCTTTCACTCTAGCCCACATAACGCTTCCTTTCTCAGAACTGTCTGTTCCAAGGCCAGAAACATAGATCATACATGCTTGGGGACTGGATACAATAAATGTCTCAACGAATTGGTTTAGAAAGGTATAAGTTGGTCGGAAGTATTCTTCTTCTTTAAGTCCTGCGGCACTTATTCCCATGCTATAAAAGCAGCCGTCAAAACCGGAAAGTTCCTCAGAGAGGCTGCTAAAATCACTAAAGTCTGAATGTAAAATTTCAGAGAACTTAGAATGAATTATACCCGAACTAGAACGCCCTAGACAAACTACTTCCTTTACCTTTTGGTCTTCAAGACATTGCAAGAGGGCCGCCTTGCCAACCATTCCTGAAGCGCCAATAATTAAGATCTTCATTTTCTACGAATAGGATTATGAATATCCAATCTAGATTTTTCGTCTAGCTGAGTAATTCGGACTTTTTTTGTTTTTAATTTACTGTTATTCAGTTTTTGGGCTAGGGCAAACGCCTTTCTGCGCGGAACAGCCACATAGGCCACATCTTGCTTTAATTCGATAAGCCCAAGATCATCAACAGATAACTCTCCTTTCTTAATAAAAAGGCCAGCAATATCGCCTTTGGATATTTTGTCTCTTCTACCTCCTGTAATCAAGAGGGTAGACCAATCTGTTTGCTTTGGTGAAGCAGCCGGATGTAATTCTATAAATTCTGGAAAACCCACATATTCTGGAAGAACTTTGGCTTCATTTTTTAAAATAAAAGCAGTTCCATTTTGATGCATACGCGCTGTTCGTCCGTTTCTATGAACAAATTCTTCTGGTTTTAAGGGCAGTTGAAAATGGACAATAAAACGCATCTCCGGCACGTCAATTCCTCTTGAGGCTAAGTCGGTAGCAAGAAGCAGCCTATGTGTGCCATTTCTAAACTGAAGTAGGGCCGTTTCTCTATCGGACTGTTCCATGCCACCAAAAAAACAAGCATGAGGCATCTTTTTAGAGTGAAGAAAAGCGCTTAAATCTATAAGACTGTCTTTCAGATTGCAGAAAACAATTCCATTCTCTGAGCCATGTGAACAGAGCAATTCATGCAAGGTTTCCATCTTCTTGTCGAGAGCGCACTCAATTACTTTGACAGTCAATTGACTTTTTTGTTCTTTCTTGAATTTAACTGAATCTAGAGACTTGAGATTGAGAAACTTAGGATATTCTTTTGCTTCAGTTGCAGAGGTCAACACCTTCTTGTCGAGATGCTCTAGAGCAAGAACGATTTCCTTCATTTCTTTTTCAAAACCTACCTCGAGTGACTTATCGTATTCGTCGAGAATTAGATTCTTTATATGTTCTGTTGAGATTTGTCCCCGTCTTAAATGGTCTGCTACTCTGCCAGGGGTGCCAATTAATACGGCAGGTGGATGCTTTAGATCAGTCTTGTCTTTCGATAAAGATCTTCCGCCATATACGGCATTGATCTTAAGTCCTGTACCCATTTGCTTGAAAACCTGTTCAATTTGCAGGGCAAGTTCACGAGAAGGAACAAGAATTAATGCCTGAGTTTGTTCTAATTCTGAGTCAATGATTTGGATTAACGGAAGAAGAAAAGCCAATGTTTTTCCCGAACCCGTAGGCGATATCAGAATGGTTTCTGGTTTTTCTAAGACGGTTTCAATCGCCTCTAACTGCATTGAGTTCAACGACTCAATGCCCAATTTAGAGAGGTATGACTTAAACTGAGAATTCGATTCGCTCATGCCGCGAAGTTATCCCTTTTCCTTGTTTTAAAGTGATTTAAGCAATAGGCTATTTTGAAATAAAATTAATCTAGAATGGCAGGCAAGATGCTGCTTCTCACTTCTCCAAATCCGATTCGAACTCCATTCATTTCAGAAGAAGCTTTCATAATAACCGTATCTCCATCTTGAAGGAAGGTTCTTGTGGATCCGTCGGATAAAGTGAGTGGCTTTGTGCCCTTCCAAGCCAGCTCAAGCATAGATCCGAAACTGTTTTCTGTGGGACCAGATATAGTTCCACTTGCCATAAGATCGCCGCTGTTAATATTGCATCCATTGACCGTATGATGAGCGAGTTGCTGAGCCATGCTCCAATACAAATATTTGGTATTGCTGCTGCTAATGAGGCTGGGTTCTCCTCCCTGAGGTTGGATATATACTTCCAACTTTATATCAAAATTGTTGTTTCCCTCTTGTTTTAGGTAATCCTGAATCTCTACTTCTTTGGCTGGTGCAGCAACTCTAAATGGTTCTAAAGCATCTAAGGTTACAATCCAAGGAGAAAGACTGGAGCCAAAATTCTTTCCGAGAAAAGGACCAAGAGGAACGTATTCCCACTTTTGAATATCTCGCGCAGACCAATCATTAAATACGACCATTCCAAAGATATATTTTTCAGCTTCTTCTACCTTAATACGCTCACCTAAAGGTTTTCCATCAGCAGTAATGAATCCCATTTCCAATTCAAAATCCATTTGTTTACTCGGTCCAAATTCAGGCTTATCCGCTCCAAGAGGTAGAGTTTGACCTTTCGGACGATGAATATCTACACCACTAACGAGAATAGAGGAAGAACGTCCGTGATAACCCACTGGAATATGAAGCCAATTGGGCATGAGGGCATTATCGGGACCGCGGAACATAATACCCACATTGGTTGCATGTTCTTTGCTTGAGTAGAAGTCTGTATAGTCTTGAATAAATACAGGCATTAGCATTTGCACTTCCTCAATAGGATAAAGAGCGCTTTCTAAATGCGACGGATTTGATTTTAATTCATTATTCTCTAGGTCAAAAACCCAGGCCAATCGATCTCTTACCGCACCCCATTTTTGGGGTCCTAGGCTAATAAAGTCGTTGAGTGTATCTTGAAGGAATGTATCCGAAGGAATTTCAATTCCATGGAAGTAACCTAGCTGATGTAGGGCACTTAAATCGACAGCTACGTTGCCAATTCGAGTTCCTATTGTGATTACATCGTCGTTTGGAATAAAAACTCCAAAGGGTAAATTCTGAATTGGAAAATCACTATCTGATGGAACGGATATCCAAGACTTACGTTGAGGGTTATTGGCGAAGCGCATGAAAGCTTAATTTTGACCAAATATATAAAAGCATCAAAGCTTACAACCTATGGAAAGAGATCTTCAGATTTTTGAACTGATAGAAGCAGAACGTCATCGCCAAACAGATGGATTGGAACTCATTGCTTCTGAAAACTATACAAGTCCACAAGTAATGGAAGCTATGGGCTCTATTCTGACTAATAAATATGCAGAAGGCTTTCCTGGCAAGCGTTATTATGGGGGGTGTGAAGTAGTTGATGAGGTAGAAAATGTGGCCATTGATCGCGCAAAGGCATTGTTTGGAGCTGAATATGCGAATGTGCAACCTCATTCAGGTTCGCAGGCGAACGCTGCGGTATTCTTAGCTTGCCTTCAGCCAGGTGATAAAATAATGGGCTTTGATCTATCGCATGGAGGTCATTTAACGCATGGTTCACCAGTAAACTTCTCTGGAAAAATTTATAAAACGAGTTTTTATGGGGTAGAGAAGGAGACCGGGCTTTTGGATTACGATAAAATTGCCGAAAGAGCTGCGGAAGAAAAACCGAAAATGATTATTTGCGGTGCCAGCGCTTACTCCAGAGATATAGATTTTGCACGTTTTAGAGAAATTGCAGATAGTATTGGTGCTCTTTTATTGGGAGATGTTTCGCATCCAGCTGGCCTTATTGCCAAAGGATTATTAAATGATCCTATTCCACATTGTCATATTGTAACAAGTACAACACATAAAACGCTCAGAGGTCCAAGGGGCGGAATTATTCTTATTGGAAAGGATTTTGAAAACCCATTCGGTTTGAAGACTCCAAAAGGCACAATTCGCAAGATGTCTAGTTTAATAGATAGTGCTGTTTTTCCTGGAACTCAAGGTGGGCCTTTAGAGCATGTAATTGCAGCAAAAGCCGTCGCCTTTGGTGAAGCATTGTCTGAAGACTTTTTAACATATATTCTTCAGGTTCAGTCGAATGCAAAAGAAATGGCCAAAGCTTTTATCGAACTTGGCTATAATTTAATATCAGGAGGAACGGACAATCATTTAATGTTAATCGATCTTAGAAATAAAGGAATTACTGGAAAATTAGCCGAAGCAACTTTGGGTAAAGCTGATATTACCATTAATAAGAATATGGTTCCTTTTGATACTGAATCGCCTTTTGTTACTTCAGGAATGAGGATTGGAACAGCGGCCATTACCACAAGAGGATTGAAGGAAGCCGACATGAAAATAGTGGTGCAATTAATTGATGAGGCTTTGCGCAATCACGATAATGAAGAAGCATTGGAAGAAATTGCAGATCGAGTAAATCAAATGATGAGTCATCTTCCCTTATTTGGATGGTAGCTCTAACTCATTGAAATATAAAGAAATAGATTTCATTCCATCTCTTTGTCTTCTTTATCTCATAAAAAAGACAAGGGGGTTTTTGTGTTTTTCTTTTGAACTATTGTTATTCTTTATAGTAACAACTTCATGCTCAAGTAAGGAAGAAACAAGTTCGGCGCAAATATTTAGATACAATGAAGCTTCTGGAATTTCCACCTTAGATCCTGCATTTGCAAGGGTGCAAGGAGATATTTGGGCTGTGAAGCAACTGTATACCACCTTAATTGAGCTAGACTCAGAATTATTGCCAAGAAAGTTATTAGCGAAAAGTTGGAAAATAGATTCAACTGGAAAGGTCTATAGTTTCACTTTGCGTTCGGATGTCTATTTTGCTAAATCGCTCTGTTTCAAAACCACTGATTCAATACGAACTGTCAACTCAAAAGATGTCGTTTATAGTTTAGAAAGACTGAGAAATAGAGAATTAGCGGCTCCTGGTTCTTGGGTTCTCAACAACGTAGATAAAATTTGGGCTAGTTCAGATACGCTTATTCATATTTCTCTTCACGAAGTTTTTCCACCCTTTCTGTCGATGTTGAGCATGGCATATTGTAGTATTGTTCCATATGAAGCCATTGAAATGTTTCAAGGCGATTTCAGCATTAATCCAGTAGGATCTGGACCTTTCTATCTCAAGAAGTGGATTTGGAATGAAAAGTTGGTGATGCGGAAAAATCGCAATTATTTTGAGAAAGATAAGGATGGTATTCAACTCCCTTATTTGGAGGCTATTGCCATTCGTTTTTTACCCGATAGGCAATCGGCTTTTTTAGAATTTCTTCAAGGTAAAATTGATTTTCTTTCGGGATTGGATGTATCCTATATCGATGAACTTTTAGACCTCAATGGAGATTTAAATCCAAAATATAAAAATCGCTTTATTCTTTCTTCTGGGGCCTATCTGAACACTGAATACTTGGGTTTTTCATTGGATTCTTCAACCTATGAAGGAAATAATCCGCTTTTAGATTTACGTATTAGAAAGGCTATTAACTACGGATTTGACAGACATGAGATGCTTAAGTACCTGAGAAAAAATGTAGGTGTTCCGGCAACGGCTGGACTTATTCCACCTTCATTAAAAGGGAGCTTGGCTCTGACGGATGGCTTCCAATTTAATCCCAACAAAACCCAAGAATTGCTTAAGGATGCTGGATTTCCAGAAGGTAAGGGATTGCCTGTTTTTAAGCTACATACATCGGCAAATTACTTAGACCTCTGTGAATATATTCAATCCTCTTTAGCAAGACAGGGTATTGAAATACAGGTGGATTTAATGCCCGCTTCTAGTTTGAGAGAAGGAATGGCCAATTCAAAACTCGGATTCTTCAGAGGCTCTTGGATTGCCGATTATCCAGATGCGCAAAATTATTTATCTCTCTTATATTCAAAAAATCATTCTCCAAATGGTCCAAATTATACTCATTTTAAAAATAGTGATTACGATCTTTTGTATGAAAAAGCAAGGCAGATAACAGATCAAGATGAGCGCTTTATACTCTATCGCAAGATGGACAGCATGCTTTTAGACGAAGCGCCAATGGTATTACTTTACTACGATAAGGTGATGCGGTTCTATGATAAAAAATGGAAAGGTTTGAAGCCGGATGCTTTAAATACCTTAGAGCTCAAACGGGTTTATTCGAGTGAAAACCGAACTACAACGCCGAAGTGATCGCTTAAGGCTTTTTTAATTATTCTGTGATCTATAACTCGGAATTCATTACTGAGAAAGACATGATCTATTCTCAATGGAAATAAGAAGCGCTGATAGGTTCTTCCAAATCCTCGACCTCCTTCAACAAAAGAATCTGTAAAACGTTTTTCCATCTGAGAATAAGCCCAACTTGAGGGTGTGTCATTGAAGTCTCCGCACAGAATAATAGGGTAGGGACTAGCATCAACAAAATATAGAACGGCCTTCATTTGCCGTCCCCTTTTAAGGAATGCATTTCCTATTCTACTTCCGATTTTCTTGAATTCACCTTTTCTTTCTCGCCATTTATCAATTTCAGCAGCACCATCAACCAGTTGAAGATCTTGCTCATCCAAATTTAAACTAGCTAAATGAACATTAATAATTCGAATGGTATCAGAATCTATGAGCAAATCAGCAAACTGAAAGAATTTATTAGTCCCAAGATCTACTCCAATGGGATAATCTATCTGACCCGATCGAATAACTTCATAATTGCTGTATATAACAAGACCATATTTCTTCTGGTAATCTGCCATATTCCTCACTTCATATTTAAAGTCGAAGGAGGGCGTTTTCTCATAGTTATAAAACTCTTGAATACAAAGAATTTGGGGTTGAATAGCTTTAACAAGGGAGTCTATCTTAGCTGGAACGCTTACATCGTCTATCCAGTCATATCGATTGAACATCCGCACATTATAGGTCATTATATCAATAGATCTATTGAGATTTAGTACTTTTTCCTCCTTATTCAGTTTGTATAAAGAGGCAACATCTTGCCAGCTAAATAATATAGCAAGCAGAGAAAAGAGAAACTGCGGTCGCACTTTCACCATCCAAAAAAGCATAAAAAAGAGATTGATAATTAACAGAATAGGAAATCCCAATCCAAGTAGACCGGCTAGACGAAATCTGGAAGGATCTATGAATGAGGAGAGCGAAGACAAAAACAGAGTTATTGCAAGCAATAAATTCATAAGGCTGAGCAAGCGTCCTATCCAAGATAGCCTCTTCTTTTCTTGCCTCATTTACTCATTCTGAATAAGAAATCCTTTTCGTCTTTTGAAAGACTTTCGTATCCGCCTTTGGAAATTTTATCAAGAATAACATCCAATTTTTGTTGGTCAATCGATCCGTTTATTGCATGAGAGCTTGAAGCGCTTCCTTTTTTAGAATAACTAACTTTCAATTTCGTTTTCTTGCGTTTGCTTAAAAAAGATTCAACAATATCTTCAAAAAACGCATTAATATTAATGCCTTTATCTTTCCACTGTCGTGCCATAATATAGCCATACAATGCTCCGCCAATATGAGCTAGATGACCTCCTGGGTTGCTTTCTGGAAGATAAACCAAGTCGAGTAAGAGGAGTATAGCGGCAAGCTGCCAGAGTTTTAACTCAAGAACAAAAAATAGTTTAACGGGAAAAGAAGGGGTAATGGTTGCAACGGCAATGAGAATAGCCATAACACCTGCTGATGCCCCTCTATTATTGGAGATCTGAACGGCATCATTGAAGAATGGAAAAAGGTTGTAACTCACTACATAAAGCAAACCACCTGCAATTCCACCGAGAATAAAAGTGGAGATTAGTTTCTTTCCACCAAGATGTTCCTGAAAAAGTCTACCTGCGAAATACAGGTATAAAAGGTTGAAAAGAATATGGAAAAAGTCCTGATGTACAAACATATAGGTTATGAGTGTCCATGGTTTCCAGATCCATTTACTTAAATCAGATGGCAGAACGAGATAGGAAATGATCCAATTGCTGGCGGGAAGCTGCAAGAGTGTAGAGAATATATTCAAAACAACAATTACAACAAAGACCGCGAGTAGAACTCCAATTAATCGAGAAAGGGAATCTCCCTCCTCATAAAACCTTTTAATTTCTTCTTTAATTCCAGCCATTCTAAATTTCTCGGTTTCGTCTCCAATGTTGTATTAAGAAAAATCCAAATAACATTCCACCTAAATGCGCGAAATGCGCAATGTTGCTGCCTTGATTCGAAAAGCCATTGTACAATTCAAATATACCGTAAATGGCCACGAAGTATTTGGCCTTTATTGGAAATAAGAGATAGATGTAAATGCGCTGATTCGGAAACATCATACCAAATGCAAGCAGAACGCCAAATACGGCGCCAGAAGCACCCACAGTGGGCATATTTAATAATATATTCAAGGTAGATTGATTGGAATCTACATAGTTTCTCCCCGACTGTAAATATTCTGAGCCATAGGTTTTCACATCCAATACATCGCTAGCAGACATTTGATTTACAAGAGAAAAATACTCCCAATAGAGAACACCTAAATGCAAGAAAGCAGCACCCAATCCAGTTACCAAATAGAAAATAAGGAAGCGTTTTGGTCCCCATGCATTTTCCAGAGCCATACCGAACATCCACAAGGCAAACATATTCGAGAATATGTGCATTAGTCCACCATGCATAAACATGTGGGAGATAATTTGATAGGGCTTGAAAAGCGGGGAGGCCGGTATATATAGACCGAGATAATTACCAAGATCAATGGAAAAGGTACTATTTGCTACCAAAGTTGCCACAAAGAACAATCCATTGATAATCATGAGGTTTTTAATCACCTCCGGTAATAAACTAAAGCTACGGGGTTGCAATGACATTAAAAAAGTATTTTCTCTATTTCGCTCTTATTCATCTCAGACCAAATTTTCTCACCATCTGCAGTGAGCAACGGCCATTTTAGCCTTTCCAATCCATTCATTAGTTCCATTCTTTCTTCCAAACTTTGTTGAGAATTTGAAGCTCTTGCTTGGGTTTTCGCAATCGTATAGGCCATTCGTTCTAAACGATCATCTACTGAAAGAACCGCAGAATTCCTTTCTAGTTCTAGAAAACCATCAATACTATCTGAAGCAAGTCCCTCGGGTATTCCGAAAGGTAGACCAATTACATTGACACGATTTATTGATTCTATTTCAATATCATATCCAAACTTTCTAATTTCCGGAAGAATAGAATCTAAAAGTGCCATTTGGGCAGAATCATATTCTAAATTTTGTGGAAAGAGTAATTGCTGGCTTATTGCCGTTCCTCGCTGAATGGTTTTGAGTAACTTATTGTAGGAAATACAAAATTGTGCTCTTTGTATATGTATTAATCTCAAAGAATGCGACTTAACGGTTGCAATAAAAGTATCGGACCAAAGAATATGATCGCTACTTAATTCAAATTCTCCCGCAGAAAAAAGTTCCGTTTTCTTTTGGCTTTCAATTTGGAATTCCATTTCTCTGAATCCTCGTCCTATTGAAGGCGAAGAGTGCTGAACCTCAAATGGATTAAAACTCTGATCTACTTTTATTCTCGGTTGCACCGGAGTTTTATTCAGGTTGTCAGGTACAAAGAAACTGGGTTCACGCTCGAAATCGATGGTAGGGCTAATGTTATATTGACCCAATGCATGTTTAATGGAAACGCGCAACATGGTATGAATGGTTTTCTCATCATCAAACTTTATTTCTGTTTTGGTAGGATGAATATTGATGTCTATATGCTTGGGGTCAATCTTCAAATTGAGAAAGTAGGAGGGGAACTTTCCTTCAGGAAGTAAATTTTTAAAGGCTTGGTTTACAGAATGATTCAGAAATAAACTCTTGATATAACGCGAATTCACAAATAAGAATTGCTCTCCTCTTACTTTCCGAGCATATTCTGGCTTGCAAACAAAGCCATTAATTTCAAGAATATCTGTTTTCTCCTCAACGGGAACCAATCTCTCGTCATATCCATACCCAAAAATGGCGGTTATGCGTCTTCGAAATGAGGATGAATTGAGGGAATAAATTAGGCTTCCATTGTGTTCTAACTTCATGAAAATAGAAGGGTAGGCCAGGGCAATCCTTTGAAATTCATCGGATAGATGTCTGAATTCTATTGAATCAGACTTCAAGAAATTTCGCCTTGCAGGAATATTATAAAAAAGATTTTTTACCGAAATTCTAGTCCCTATATTGGTCTGGCACATTTGCATTTTCTCGCGCTTCCCTCCAGCTATCTCAAGGCTCCACCCCATTTCATCGCTCTTTCTTTTTGTATCGGCGCGAACAGAAGACACGGCTGCAATAGAGGCCAAGGCTTCGCCTCGAAAGCCCATACTCATTATCTCAAAAAGATCTTCTGCTTTTTTAATTTTTGAAGTTGCATGGCGCTCAAATGCCAGTTGAAGGTCTCTTCCAGACATTCCTGCTCCATTATCGCTTACTTGAATGATCGTTTTACCGGCCTCTTGAATAAATAGTTCTATTGCAGTAGCTCCCGCATCTACTGCATTTTCCATCAATTCTTTCACAACAGAAGCCGGCCTTTGCACAACTTCACCTGCTGCTATTTGATTGGATACATTCTCAGAGAGAAGCTCTATTACCCCTTTATCTTCCATAGACATTTACGAAAAGAGCAACCACCAAGCCACGCTTGTAAGAGCTGCCAATATGGCTGCTAAACGATATAAACTCGTTGATTGCATCCGACCTCTTTTACCACTAGACCACTTGGATTTTAAATCAATATTCTTCAAGTTATTCTGTCCATTAGAACCTTCTGTTGCATTTTGAGTCATTCGATGATGTCGTTCTCGATCCTCATTGTAATATCGAGGCTTGAACTCGAAAGTTTTAGGTCTGCTCGTTTTAAAAAAAGAAGGCAATCTGGGTGGTTCCATTTTACAAAAATAGATTGCATATTAGAGAATCAAACAGAACAGACTATGCTAAGTCAAAATTTTTCTTTATTCGCAAATCAATTAGAGATTCCTACAATAGAATTTTCACCTTCTATTATTGTTCTTTTTTCAACTTTGGATAGAACAGAAATCCTTCCATTCTTAAATCATTTGAAGTCTTCTTTTCCTCAAGCTCGATTTATGGGCTGTAGTTCAGCAGGCGATATATCAAACGGAACGGTGCAAGACAATTCGGTTGAAGTACTTTGTCTAAAAGCGGAAAAAGGGAGCATTGCCCTATTTCACGATTCTATTTCAAGTGAAAACTCCTATGAGGCAGCTTCCAAAATGTCAAAAATGACAATAAAAGAAGACTTGTCTCACCTCTTTATATTAAGTGAAGGCTTGAATGTCAATGGTTCTGACTTGGCGAAAGGATTTAGAGATGGGCTCCCTTTAAAAATATCGGTGACGGGCGGGCTGGCTGGAGACGGAAGTAAATTTCAAAGCACTTGGGTTTTAGATAAAGAGGGTATTCCGAGGAGTAATCAGCTTTCAGCTTTGGCTTTTTATGGAAAATGGGAAGTGGGGTTTGGGTCGATGGGCGGATGGGATAGTTTTGGTGTGGAACGTCAGGTAACAAAATCAAAAAACAATATTCTCTATGAAATTGACAATAAGCCAGCGCTGGATTTATACAAAAGCTATTTAGGAGAAAGACAAATTGATCTGCCCTCTTCGGGCTTATTATTTCCACTAAGTATGAGAGTTAGTGGGGATGATCCGCCGGTGGTTCGAACCATATTATCAGTGAATGAAGAGGATAAAAGTCTAATATTTGCGGGTGAAATACCCGAAAATTCGTATGTAAAATTAATGAAGGCGAATATTGATAGATTGATAGATGGTGCCGAAAATGCCGCTCTTGTAACCCGAAAATCTATCAAGGAGAATCCAGAACTCGCCATTCTAATTAGTTGTTTTGGCCGCAGATTGGTTTTAAAACAATTGGTAGAGGAAGAAGTGGAAACGGTAAACCAAACATTATCTCCAAGAACTTCTGTGGGTTTCTATTCGTACGGAGAACTCGCTCCTTTCGCAAAAGGTTTACGTTGCGAACTTCACAATCAAACAATGACAATTACAACATTTCGCGAGCTATAATGGAAAAGCAATTACATCGACTGCTTCAACGTCAAATTAGAAAGCACTTTAGTGATGCTCATTCAATACCAGATGAATTAAAGGACTTTCTTTCCTCTGTTAACCTAGCCTATTCAGAATTTGATTCCGATTTAAAGTATTTTGAAGGTATCTTAGAACAAAGCATGAGAGAGCTCTTTATTGCTAACAATGAGCTGCAAACTAAAGTAGATGTAAGTGAAAAAGAAACGGAAATACTTCGAGATGAAATTGAAAATATTGTTGACAATATCAATGAGGTTGTTTTCAAAACTGACTTAAATGGAAATTGGGTTTACCTTAATTCCGCTTGGGAAAAATTAACAGGTATTTCTGTGGAAGATTCGCTCGGAAGCTTTTCATTAAATCTGCTTGAATCAAAACATGCGAAAAAAATCAATGAAGATTTCACTTCTCTTCTAAAATCAACCCGTACTCAATACAATAGAACAGTAAGCTTTACAAGCTCAAAAGGTGAAGATAAATGGCTCAGCATTAAAGCAAAAGTGCTTACAGGGTCAGATAAAAGGGTAATGGGGCTCATAGGTACAATTGCAGATGTAACTGAAAAACACCTTGCTGAAGAGAAAGTGAAATGGTTGGCTGCAGTAATAGAAAAAACCAATAATACCGTTATCATCACAGATGCAGACAAGCATATTATTTGGGTCAATAATGCCTTTGAAAAATTAACGGGATATTCTCTTCATGAGAGTCTGGGAGAAAAGCCAGGGGAGTTATTACAAGGAAAGCATACTAATTTAGAGACAATTAATGAAATTAGAGAGAGAATAAGGTTAAATGAAAATTATACGGGTACTATTTTAAACTACGCTAAAGACGGAAGGAAATATTGGGTTCAGTTGTCTATTGATCCTCTTTTTGATTTAGATGGAGAGCTAGAAGGCTTTATTGCTATCCAAGCCGATGTTACAGAAGAAATTAATGCGAGGAATGAGCTCATTCGATCAGAAGCACTGCTAAAAGCAGTACTTGATAGTATTCCAGATTATATATGGGCTATCGACGATAGTTTTAAGGTAACCTTCGCAAACGATGCTACTAAAAGAGATCTAAAAGCAATCTATGGCGTTGATATTGAGGTGGGAAAAGACATGCGGAATCTGTATGGCAACAAAGATCAAGATGCATGGGAGGCTTTTTTGGAATCATCTTTAACAAATGACTTTAAACGCGAACGGATTGTGCGTATCATAGGTGATCAAAAGCGTTTTTTTGATGTATTCTTCCATCCAGTAATTGAATTGCAAGAGAAAACAGGGGCCGTTCTCTATATCCGAGATATTTCTGATGAAATTCAATCGCAGTTGAATCTAGAAGAAAAAACAGATCAGCTTAAGAAAGCCCAAATATTGGCAGATTTAGGCTCTTGGGTATTCGATGGAAAAAATACAGTTTCATGTTCTGAGAAAATGATTGAATGGTTGAATCTCTCTTCAGAAAAAGTTGATTTTATGGATTTTGTAAAAGCAATAGACCCATTTGATAAAACAGAATTGAGATCATTCTTCTTAGAACCCGATAAAGAAGATTTTACAACAGAACATGAGCTTGAATTACCAGAAAATTCTTCAAGAATTTTAAGAACAATGGCCCAAAGATCTCGATTTCAAAATAGTAATCGTTCTATTGTACGTGGCGTCTCTTTAGATATAACCCAGCAGGAGCGCGTTAAGAATCAGCTTAAAGAACATGCCACTGAGCTTGAAAGCATGAATACTGAGCTAAATCAATTTGCATATGCAGTAAGTCATGATCTGAAATCACCGGTTCGAGCAGTATACAATTTGGCTCATTTTGTACTAGACGATTTGCCAAAAGATGATAATAAAGCAAGGCACAAATTAGAAATGCTCATTCAGCGCGCACAATTTATGGAACTTCTTATTAATGGGATTTTGAATTTTTCACGAGTTGGGAGAAAGAAATACGCCATAAGCTCTATAAACACTGAACAGTTGATAAGACAATTATTAGATAGCTTGGATATTGAAAAGGAAACCTCAGTTTCGATTACAGGAAAGTGGCCAAAAATTGAAAGCGAAGAAGTTCCTTTTATACAAGTGTTTTCCAACTTATTAAGCAATGCAATAAAGTATGGAATGGCGAAAGAAAAAGGAATAATGCTGAAGTCTTTTCAGGATACCATGCCTCAATTTGCTCATTTTTCTGTTCAAGATTTTGGAAAAGGAATTGAAAAAAGATATCAAGAGAGAATATTTGACATATTCCAGACGCTTGATGAGTCTAGTAATGGAAAGGGAACAGGCATTGGTCTGGCAATTGTAAAAAAGATTATTGCAGATAAGGGGGGGAGATTATGGCTAGAATCAGAAGAAGATAAAGGCGCCTGCTTTCACTTCACCTGGCCCATTGATAAAATAGAATAACAATGAGAATCAATAAGGCTCTACCGTCAATCGTTCTAATAGATGATGATGAAGTAGATATAATGAATTTTGAACGAGCAATGCTCCATTTATCTGTCGTAAATAAATTTCATATTTTTAAAAATGGCGAAGAAGCAAGAAGAGCAATCGCCGCATCTCAAGGAAACATTTCAAAGCCTTTCGCAATAATTGTAGACCTAAATATGCCGAAAATGGGTGGCCATGAGCTTATAAAGGCACTCAGAGAAAGAAGAGAATTGATTGGGGTGCCTGTTTTCGTTTTTACCACCTCAGATGCAGAAAAAGACAGAGAAGAAGCATGGGAATTAAAAGTGAATGGTTACTTTATAAAAGAGCTATCTCAGCACTCCTATTTACAAACGTTAAAGGTTATTATTGATTTTATTAATTCCAGTGAAATTCCTCAGTAAATGATTAGAAATCAGGGATTATTAGCCCTATTATTCACTATTTCAGCTCTGTCTTCTTTTGCTCAACCATGGAAGTCAGATCCGAAAGCACAGGCTTGGTCTGATAGCGTAGTTTCAACTTTGAGTTTAGAAGAAAAGGTTGGTCAACTATTTATGGTTGCAGCTTATTCGAATAAACCGGACAGTCATAAACAACAAATCGAGAAATACATCTCAAATTACCATATTGGTGGATTACTTTTCTTTCAGGGAGGCCCTGTACGACAGGCGAGATTGACAAATTATTATCAGCAGAAGTCAAAAATTCCGCTCTTGATTTCAATGGATGCAGAATGGGGATTGGATATGAGGCTCGATAGCTGCTTCAGATATCCTTGGGCAATGACTCTTGGGGCTGTTCAAGACCTTAAGCTACTGGAAAAGGTGGGCGAAGAATTAGGAGAACAGTGCAAAAGATTGGGCGTTCATTGGAATTTCGCACCTGTTTTAGATTTGAATACGAATTCAGCTAATCCAATAATCAATGCTAGAAGTTTTGGTGAAGATGTAAATAGGGTATTGCCTGCCGCAATGGCACTTGCACTGGGTATGCAGTCTAAAGGTGTTCTTCCTTGCGGAAAGCACTTTCCTGGGCATGGTGACACGGATAAAGATTCGCATAAAACCCTACCGATCATAAATAAGAGCCTTTCACAACTTGAGAAAATAGAATTAGAACCATTTAAGAGGGCAATTCAACAGGATCTAGCATCAATAATGGTAGCCCATCTCAATGTGCCGTCATTAACGGGCTCCAATGAACCCACGTCCTTGAGTTCTGAAGTTGTTACAGAATTACTTCGAAATGAAATGCAATTCAATGGACTTATTGTCACGGATGGATTAAACATGGCTGGTGCCATGGTTGGTTCAGCGGGAGATGTAGAACTGCAGGCATTTCTAGCTGGAAACGATGTTCTATTATTTCCACCAAATGTAGAAGCGGGATATGCTAAAATAATTGAACATATTCGGACCTTCCCTGAAGTAGAAAAGCAATTGAATGAATCTATTCAGCGTATCCTCATTGCAAAGTATTGGGTTGGTTTGAATAAATATAAACCCATAGAATTAAAGAATTTACATAAAGACCTCAATAAGCCATCGTATGAAATAACCGTAAATAAATTGGCGGAAAGTGCTATTACTTTATTGGTAAATAGAGACAATACCCTTCCTTTCAAAACAGACTCGAAATCAACGGCTTGCGTAATTATGGGTGCACAGCCAGGAGTCGAATTTACAAATCAACTTAAAAAGTTCACAGACTTAGATGTCTTTGTTTTAAAGGATGAAGATGAAAGCGATTTGCTTTATAATTTATCGACCTATGACCGTGTCATAGTAGGGTGGTATACATCGGGTATAAGTCCTTGGAAGTCCTATAATCCAGAAAATAGTGAGCGTAATTTCTTAGATCGTTTGAGCTTACAGTCTTCTTTTGTTCTAAGCTTATTTGGGAATCCCTATGCAATAAAAACATTTCCGGAAGTACTAAAAGGCAATGCATTAATCCAAGCGTATCAAAATCATCCAGCCTTTGAGCGCAAATCAGCTGAACTTATTTTTGGAGTTTATGGTGCTGAAGGAAGATTGCCAGTAAAGGCAAATTGGCAACTGCCTGCAGGTGCGGGAATTAGAACAGATAAGATGGAGGTTATGGGGCATGGCAAGCCCGAGGAGGTAGGAATGAATTCAACTACTTTGAATACCATCGATGATTTAGTTGATGAGGCGATTAAGAATGGCACGATGCCCGGTGCGCAGATTTTAATTGCGCGTAGAGGAAAAGTAATTTTCCAGAAAAACTATGGATTTCATACCTATGAAAAAGAATCAAAAGTTACGGACTACGACTTGTATGATATAGCATCCATTACAAAGATTGTTGCTTCAACGCTTGCCATAATGTCTTTGTATGATACAGATGATATTGATATTGATAAGACGTTGGGATATTATATTCCTGCCGCTAAAAACAGCAATAAGTCTAATGTAGTAATTCGTGAAATGCTGGCTCATCAAGCAGGTCTTCAAGCATGGATTCCTTTTTATATGAAGACGTTAGACAAAAATGGAAGCCCCAAAAAAACGATTTACTCGAGTAGTTTTGACGCAGTTTACAGCACCCAAGTAGCTGAAAATATGTTTATTAGAAGGGATTATTCTGATACGATCATCGGACTAATTCTCAAATCAAATATTTTAAAAAGGAAGGAGTATAAATACAGTGATCTAGGCTACTATTTAATGCAATACATTATTGAAAAGAGAACAAAAATGTCTTTGAATGAATACGTTAGTTCTAACTTTTACGAACCAATGGGCTTGACTCGACTAACATACAATCCATTGAATACGTTTTCAAAAAAAGAAATTATTCCTACAGAAAACGATACTTATTTCAGAAAGCAATTGATTCATGGCTATGTGCACGACCAAGGAGCTGCAATGCTCGGTGGAGTGGGAGGGCATGCTGGAATTTTCGCAAATTCTTTGGATTTAGCCAAATTGATGCAAATGTTTTTAAATGGCGGAACCTATGGTGGAAAGCGATATTTGAGTAATTCAACATTGAAAGAATTTACTGATTGTCAGTATTGTGAAGAGGAAAATAGACGTGGTGTTGGATTTGACAAACCACAATTAAGCGGAGAAGGTCCAGCTTGTGCTTGCGTGAGTATGCTGAGTTATGGTCATACTGGTTTCACTGGAACTATGGCTTGGGTTGATCCTCAATCAGAATTGATTTATATTTTTCTATCAAATAGAGTCAATCCAGACGCACAAAACACCCTACTAATTCGTTCTAGCTTGAGAACGAATATTCAAGAGATCATATACAACTCAATAGAAGAATGAAATTGAAAATCGCGCTATTCACTGCCATTTTTTGCCTTTTAACATTGAGCCTAATGGCTCAGTCAATGGACGACAAAAAGCCAATAGATGAATTGGGCAGGCCCAATGGACTATGGTTGATATTTCATGAAGAAGGTTCACCTAAATCAGTGTTAGAATATTCACATGGATGGAGAAACGGAAATCAACTAGAATGGAATAATCAAGGTAGACTGATATCGAGAAATCAATTTAAGAACGACACATTGGATGGAATTCAATATGTCTACGATGGAAATGGCAGACTGCAATCTAAGAGAAGCTATAAAATGGGTGTTTTGAACGGCCAACTACGCATGTTCAATCGAGCTGGAAAACTCCAAGAAATGGGTGAATACGTCAATGGAGAAAAAGACGGATCGTATACTTGGTTTTTTGCAAATGGTAAAATGGCAACTCAATATGAATATGATATGGGAAAGATCAACGGTAAGGTGATCTATTATTATCAGAATGGTGAGATGAAGTCTTCAACATCGTATTTAAATAATGAAAAAGAAGGAGCACATACTGAATATGACGAAGAGGGAAAAATAGTTGTGGAGGGAATGTTTTCAAAAAACGAGAAACACAATAAGTGGCTCTATTATGATAATGAGGGTAATGTATTGAAAAAAGAAAAGTATAAAATGGGTGAACTCAGATGATTGAAACACCAATGACCATTGGAATAGTATGCTACCCTACCTATGGTGGGAGCGGTGTTGTGGCAACAGAACTTGGTAAATTTCTTGCCAAACTAGGTCACAAGATTCACTTCATAACATATAGTCAGCCTGTTCGATTGGATATTCTCGAAGAGAATATTTACTATCATGAGGTGAATGTAGAAGACTACCCTCTGTTTCAATACCAACCATACGAACTTGCTTTGTCGAGTAAAATGGTTGATACAGTTTTAAACGAAGGAATAGAAATTCTCCATGTACATTATGCTATTCCACATGCTTATGCGGCTTATATGGCGCGTGAAATACTGAAAGAAAAGGGAATTTACATTCCAGTTATTACCACTTTACACGGTACAGATATCACCTTAGTTGGAAAGAACCCTTCGTATAAACCAGCAGTTACTTTTAGTATAAATCATTCAGATGCAGTGACTTCTGTTTCGGAAAGCCTAAAGTTTGAAACGGTAAAATTCTTTTCTGTTAGAAAAGATATTGAGGTGATTCCAAACTTTATAGACTTAAAGCTTTATGCAGGCGAAAAGAATTTCTTAAAGGCAAATCTGGCTCCTATGGGTCATAAGATAATAACCCACATTTCAAATTTCCGAAAGGTGAAAAGAATAGGAGATGTAGTGCGTATTTACAATCAAATTCAAAAAGAAGTGCCTTCTAGATTGGTTCTTTTAGGAGAAGGACCCGAAAGGCAAAAAGCTGAAGAGCAAGCGAAAGAATTTGGCATACTTGACCAATTGATTTTCTTAGGAAAGACGAACGAAATCGAACGCGTTCTATGCATGTCAGATATTTTTATTCTTCCTTCTGAAAAGGAAAGCTTTGGTTTGGCAGCCTTAGAGGCAATGGCAGCGAAAGTTCCCGTATTGTCTACTAATACAGGAGGTCTACCAGAGGTAAATATCGATGGTGTAACGGGTTATACGGCAGAAGTAGGGGATACAAATAAGCTTGCACTGCAAGGAATAGAATTGTTAAAGAATCCTCTGTTGCATGAAAAGTTTAAGAATGCTGCATTTGAACAGGCTCAAAAATTTGATATCAAATCGGTGGTGCCTATCTACATCAATTTATATCGCAGGGTATTGCGTGAAATCAGGTTTTAGCCGCCTACTCGTTTTACTGAATATCCTTTTTTATTAAGAAACTCCATAGCTTTAATTCGGCAATCTCCTTGCAGAATTACGTCTCCGTCTTTTACTGTGCCTCCTGTTCCACAATGAAGCTTTAGTTCCTTACTCAAGGAAGAAAGTTCCAAGACACTGCCAATGAAGCCCTTTATAATTACCGCAGTTTTTCCAGCTCTTCCCTTTTTCTCAAGATGAGCTTCTAGATTCTGATGTCCAACGGCATGGTCATTTTCATCTTCGTCAGAGTCAAATACAAAATCGCGATTTGTAGAAAACACAAATTCTCCATCACGCTTCTGATTTTGACCTTTCGATTTTTTTGTCATTAACTTAAAGTCAGCTTTTTTCGCAGATCGTCTACATATAAACGGAATCGTTTATCTGTTTCTGTTAAGTTATTTACAGTTCTAACGGCATGCAATACGGTAGCATGATCTTTATTTCCACATTGAGCCCCAATAGAAGCCAGGGAGCTCTTAGTTAGCTGTTTAGCAAAATACATGGCAAGCTGTCTTGCCTGAACAATTTCACGCTTTCGCGTTTTGCTTTTTAGAACATCCACCTGCATATCGAAGTAGTCGCACACCACTTTTTGGATGTAATCAATAGAAATTTCGCGTGTGGTATTCTTAACGAATTTATTGATCATTTGTCGCGCTAATTCCAAGGTAATCTTCTTGCGATTTAAAGATGATTGCGCAAGCAATGAAATAATGGCACCTTCAATATCTCGAATATTAGTATTAATGCTGTAAGCCAGATATTCAATTACCTCCTCAGGCATATCCACTCCATCGTTATACAGCTTTTTATGTATAATTGCGATGCGTGTTTCAAGGTCTGGAAACTGTAAATCTGCTGATAGTCCCCACTTGAATCGAGATAATAGACGCTGTTCAACACCTTGTAAATCTACCGGTGCTCTATCGGAGGTTAATACAATTTGCTTTCCGTTTTGGTGAAGGTGATTGAAGACTTCAAAGAAAACGTCTTGAGTCTTCTCTTTTCCAGCAAAGGAGTGTACATCATCAATGATTAAAACATCAATCATTTGATAAAAATGAACAAAATCATTTTTTGTGTTATTCCGCACTGAATCTATGAATTGAGCCTGAAACTTATCAGCGGTAACATAGAGCACCGTTTTTTCTGGATAACGATCTTTCACCTCTATTCCAATAGCGTGTGCTAAATGAGATTTTCCGAGACCAACACCACCATATATTAACAAGGGGTTAAAAGAAGTACCTCCTGGTTTTCCGGCAACTGCAAAACCAGCTGAGCGTGCTAATCGATTGCAATCTCCCTCGACATAATTATCGAAGCTGTAATTAGGATTGAGCTGAGACTCTACATTCACTTTTCTCAGACCGGGAATAATAAATGGATTGCGAATTCCTGAACCACCAATTTCAACTGGGAGATTCATTTTAGGATTTTGAATTTTACCTCTTTGATTACTCGGGAGTTTAATTGTACTCGGCGTGTTATTGCCGTAGTTGTTCTCCATAACGATACTGTATACCAACTTGGCTTGAACGCCTAATTCTCGTGTTATGGCCGACTTTAATAATCGTATGTAATGTTCTTCCAACCACTCGTAGAAAAACTTACTGGGTACCTGAATGCTCAAGACATTATCTTGCAGCTTCAATGCCTGTATTGGGAGAAACCAAGTTTTAAAGCTCTGTTCATTAATATTGTCCTTTATATAAGACAAACATCCTTCCCAAACTGTTTTCGCAGTGCGTTCTACTAATCCTTCCAATTTATAATCCTCTTTGTTTTAAACAGAGTGATTACTCTGTTTAATGAAGAAGCCACTTCAACTCCTCTTGCATTGCAAAAATGTGCATTTAAAAGTTCAGAAAAAATTGAAATAGTAGTTGACTTTATCAATATATTTTAGCAATATTAAGCAGAGAGCAACTATCCTAATAGTTGCGTGAAAACATTGTAATTAATTGAAAATCAGCACAAACTTGTATCAAAACTCAACGAAACTAAGAGTCCGTTATGCAGAAACAGACCAGATGGGAATAGCCTATTACGGTGCTTATAATCAGTACTTTGAAGTGGGTCGAGTAGAGGCTTTGAGGAGCCTAAGTATGAGTTATCGACAAATGGAGGAAGACGGAATTATGCTGCCTGTTCGAAAAGTAGAAATTGAATATTTAAAAGGAGCTAAGTATGATGACTTATTGACAATTGTTTCTACAATAAAGATTTTACCTACAGTTAGGATATCTTTTGATCATGAAATTTACAATGCTATAGGAGAGTTATTAACTATTGGAAGAGTAGATCTGGTATTTGTATCAAAACAAAGTAGGAGGCCATGTCGGCCTCCTACAGAATTTATTGAGAAAATGAGCCCCTTTTTTAAAAGCGAATAATCTGAATGGTTTCTGCAAATTCGATGCCTTGCAACTGAAGAAAGTATATACCTTGAGATAGGGTGGAAGGACTCACTGTGATGGCTGAGCTGTGCGAATTCAGATCGATAAGTGTATTTCCCCGAATATCAATAATAACAGCCTTAAAATTGCCCTGAGAGCTTTCTAAGCGCAAATCATGGGTTCCATTGCTGAAGCCGTACGAATTAAATACGCTGATTCCTGATTTATCTAAATCCTGCTCTTTTATTCCAATATTAGGAATATTGAGGATGCCTCTATTGTTAAACTCGGTGTAAATGGCCATGGCATTCTGTCCAAAATGAAGAAGTGTATCTGCGGCCATAATTTCAAGAGCAGCGTCGGGATATGTCATATTTAATGCTGAATGATATAAACCTTGCAGAACCACCTTATCGCAAGCAGTTCTTCCGATCTGTTGTTGGATCTCCATAAGTACGCCAGACCATAAGTCTGTATGCTCATAAATATTAAAACTGAAAGATATACTTTGATAGTTTTTGTTGGTGACAGCACTTCTTCCCGGCCAGAAAGAATTGTGACCATCCCAACTAAATACGTTGCTCCAATTGTGCGGATTAATACTCTTACTGTATGAAACGGCTAAATAATCTCCCCATGCTTCGTCCAAAGCACTTCGTTCTTGACCACTGTTTGTATTGGGAGATGCATCGTGGGAAATGGCGTGACCATATTCATGTACTATTACATCCGCATCTTCTCCATCATCCACTCCTCCTTCACCAAAACTCAACAGATTACCAAAAGGAGAAAAACTCGACTGATCGGCTCCATTCCAGCCGTGGGCATCGACAATAATTTGCGAATTAACCAACTGAAAACCTAAGCTTTGCATATATAACTGAAAGCTTGTTAGATGGTAAAAAACATTGACATCCTCAAACCCACTTTGAGCCCTGGTGAAATCAAAATTCGGAGTAGTAGAAGTAGGAACTGCAGTATTTGGCGCTTCAACATCTTCCATTTTAACCCAATTATTTTCTAGTCTGAAAGCTCCTTGAGAGTGAGAAGCAAGTACTGATTTAGTTTCTCGTTGGTTGTTTAATGCACTTACATCACCATCATTCTGGTCGCTAAAAACACCTCCATAATTCACTTGTGCAGTTGTAAGAGGGTCAGGATTAAAAACCTTTACGGTAATATTTGTATCCGCTTGAAATGAATGAGAATAACTGTTGAAGTCTTTCCAATAAATCACATTATTCAAAGGAGATTCAATAACTTCTAAATGAATTTGTGAACCGCTGCTCGAGTGGTACTCTTTTCGAAAAGCCTGCTGCAATCCCTCTTCTGTTGGATACCAAACAGCTTCGGTTAGAGTAGGAAGCATGTTAGCAGGAAGATTTAATGATATTGGGATAGTAGAGTTTGAAGGTGCTGTAATTTCGTATACAATAGGAAATTGATACCAAGAAATGACCCTTCCATCTTTATCTAAATTTATTTTAATATTTCCGCGATATATGGGCTTTCCATCCATCCTTTGCCTAAAGGATAAATGAGTTCCACCAGGACTCTCTTTTTGATCAATTAATTCAAGTTGGTATTCACCCTCTACATTCAAGAGATTTTCCAAGCTGTTTTTCAATGATTCTATAGATCCATTGTAATTCGCAATGCGCGTATGCCGTTGGGTCTTGACTTGATCAATGCGAAATAAATCAGACTGAGAAATATCAGTAGATTTTTGTCCAAACATAGCAAGGACACTCAGCGTTAAAACGAGAGTAAATAGACTTGTTTTCATGATTGTGATTAATTAGAAATTTCAAAGATAAGTTCAGGTATCGATTGTAGATAAATCTCCCAATTGGGAATTTCAGAAAGTTCAATATTAAGTTTCATTGAGACAGCCGCAGTCATCTCTATTTTCTCCGGCTTTATTCCCGTTCGATTCAAGATAATCTGGATTTCTTGCATCCGTTGGTATGGAAAACTAAGGCTTATCAATGCCATAGGGGTAATTATTCGCTTTTCGGCTTTTTCAAGCGACATTGCTGCCGCAGTTTTATAGGCATTCACCAATCCGGGCCTACCTAATTTTGTTCCTCCGAAATACCTTACAACCACTACCAATATGTTATGTAATCCAGAAGATTGTATGGAATTAAGTATTGGAGTACCAGCGGTATGAGAAGGCTCACCATCATCTGAAAAACGACTTTCATTTTCAGCAGGAGGGGAGAGATAAGCATAACAAAAGTGCCTTGCTTGGTGATGTTCTTCTCTCAATTGTGCGAGAAGAGCTTTCACTTGTACAAAGTGTGTTACAGGATAGGACTTACCGATGAATTTACTTCCCCGGTCTTTGTAAATAGCCTCCGAATTAGAGGCTATTGTGATATATTCTAATGAAGTTGTAATTAGTCTTCGTTTTTAGCTTCGGCTGGATCTTCTTCATGAATTACGTCAAGAATTAATTCATCTTTCGAATCATTCATTTTAATCTCAATAGAATCACCTAATTCTATTTTGGCATGAATAATATAATCTGCTAAAGGATCCTCAACATATTTTTGAATCGCACGGGCTAAAGGCCTTGCTCCAAACTTTTCATCGTATCCCTTATCCGCCAAAAATAGCTTTGCTTCTTTATCTAGGATTAGAGTATATCCTAGCGCCTGAATCCTTTTCATTAGCTTTTCAAGCTCAATATCTATAATTAGAACAATGTCATCTTTACTCAAAGAATTAAACATTACAACATCATCGATTCTATTTAAGAATTCGGGTGCAAACGTTTTCTTAAGGGCATTTTCAATAACTCCTTTTGTATGATCATCAACCTGATCGACCCTTGCTGTAGTTCCAAAACCAACTCCAGAACCAAAATCTTTGAGTTGCCTTGAACCAATATTTGAGGTCATTATAATGATGGTATTTTTAAAATCAACCTTTCTACCTAGAGAATCAGTCATTAATCCATCATCCAAGGCTTGCAATAAGATATTGAATACATCGGGATGAGCCTTTTCAATTTCATCAAGAAGAATAACAGAGTAGGGCTTACGTCTAACCTTTTCGGTTAATTGTCCGCCTTCCTCGTATCCAACATAACCTGGAGGCGCGCCTACCAAACGAGATATGGAAAATTTCTCCATATACTCACTCATGTCAATGCGTATTAAAGAGTCATTAGAGTCAAAAAGAAGTTTTGACAATTCCTTGGCTAACTGTGTTTTACCCACACCTGTTTGACCTAAAAATATAAAGCTTCCAATTGGCTTTTCTGGATCTTTAAGCCCCGCTCTATTTCGTTGAATAGCCTTGACAATTTTTTCAACCGCAGAAGATTGCCCTATTATTTTCTTCTGGAGATCTTCTGACATTCTAGAAAGCTTACTACTCTCTCCTTGGGCAATTCTTCGAACAGGTATGCCAGTCATCATTGACACTACATCGGCAACATGATCTTCATTTACAATTTCTTTGTTCTTTTTGACATCTGCTTCCCATTCCATTTGAGCCTTTTCAAGTTCAGACTCGATCGTTTTTTCATCGTCTCGGAGTTTAGCAGCTTCCTCGTATCTCTGTTTTCGAACCACTAGGACTTTATCTTCTCTAATTTTCTCCAATTTAGATTCTAGTTCAAGAACTCTTTGGGGAACCTTAATAGAAGTAATATGAACCCTCGATCCAGCCTCATCCAGTGCGTCAATTGCCTTGTCTGGTAAGTATCTGTCTGTAATATAACGATCTGTAAGTTTCACACAGGATTCAATTGCTTCTGGGGTATACAATACGTTGTGGTGATCCTCGTATTTTTCTTTGATGTTATTGAGAATCTGAATGGTTTCATCTACTGACGTAGGATCTACCATTACTTTTTGAAAACGGCGCTCTAAAGCACCATCCTTTTCTATGTATTGGCGATATTCATCAAGGGTAGTCGCTCCTATGCATTGAATTTCACCTCTTGCCAAAGCGGGCTTGAACATATTACTCGCATCTAACGAACCAGTTGCACCTCCAGCACCCACTATAGTATGCAACTCATCTATAAAAAGAATTACATCGTCATTCTTTTCAAGCTCGTTCATAAGCGCCTTCATTCGCTCTTCAAACTGGCCTCTGTATTTTGTTCCTGCTACTAAAGAGGCGAGATCGAGCGTAACAACACGTTTATCAAAAAGCACTCTTGATACTTTTTTCTTAATAATACGGAGAGCTAGTCCTTCAGCGATGGCTGACTTTCCTACACCAGGTTCACCTATAAGTAACGGGTTGTTTTTCTTCCTTCGAGATAATATTTGAGAAACTCTTTCAATTTCTTTTTCTCTTCCCACAACAGGATCAAGTTTATCTTCTTCTGCAAGTCGAGTAAGATCACGACCAAAATTATCTAAAACAGGTGTTTTCGACTTTGATTCACCCTTAGGTTTAGAACTAAAGGAAGAGCCTTCTCGTTTCTCAAAATCGTCATTTTCTTCATCAAAAGGCAATTCACTCCTAGTGATATTTGGGATTTCATCTGTGTAATTCGATTGGTATTCCTTCTTAACTTTCTCGTAATCAACGCCTCCATGTTTTAGCAAACGCGATACAGGATCGTCTTCATTTCGCAAGATGCACAGTAATAGATGTGCAGTACGAATAGTGGCACTTTGAAAAATCTTAGCTTCAAGGAAAGTAGTTTTTAGTGCCTTTTCTGCCTGTTTTGTAAGAGGTAGATTCTTTTTCGGGATTCCTGAGGTGGAATAATTAGGGGCACTGATTCCCTCAACTTTATTTCGAAAAGAGTTGAGATCCAAGTTGAGATTTTCCAAAATCTTAACAGCAGATCCTTCACCTTCACGAATTAATCCAAGCATAAGGTGTTCAGTTCCAATAACATCATGACCTAGCCTCAGCGCTTCTTCCTTACTGAAGCTTATTACGTCTTTTACTCTTGGGGAAAAATTCTCATCCATGTTTTTCGGTGAATTATACCTTTATCTCTAACGAAGTTAATGCCAAAATGGTTTGAATCAAATCTAACGGACGGCTTGACAGCTAGTTTTAAAATGTCAATTGCTTTTCCACACTACTTTGTGCAAAAACATCTGAGATTAAGCTTTGGTTTAGTGTAAAGTAGCGAATAATCCGTTTATTTTTGCTGTTAGCCTGAATACATAAGGCACATTGAATTCAAATTCTGACAATATGGCGGAGAACGAGAGGATAATACCTATCAATATTGAAGAGGAGATGAAAACAGCTTACATCGATTACTCGATGTCGGTAATAGTTTCACGTGCTCTTCCGGATGTAAGAGATGGGTTGAAGCCTGTGCATCGCAGAGTGCTTTTTGGAATGCATGAGCTGGGTGTAATGAGCAACCGCGCTTATAAAAAATCGGCGAGAATAGTAGGAGAGGTTTTAGGAAAGTACCACCCACACGGTGATAGCTCTGTATACGACACCATGGTTCGCATGGCACAAAATTGGTCTTTGCGGTACCCTTTAGTAGACGGTCAAGGTAACTTCGGATCTGTTGATGGCGATAATCCAGCAGCAATGCGTTATACCGAAGCTCGTTTGAGGAAGGCCGCTGAAGAACTATTGGCGGATATTGAGAAAGACACCGTAGATCATCAATTGAATTTTGATGATTCACTCAAAGAACCAACGGTTCTGCCCACTCGAATTCCAAATTTATTGGTAAATGGCTCCTCCGGAATTGCGGTTGGAATGGCGACCAATATGGCGCCACACAATTTAACGGAGTGTATAGACGGTATTATAAGCTTTATTGACAATCGAGATATCGAAATCTCAGAGTTAATGGAGCACATTAAAGCCCCTGATTTCCCTACAGGTGGAATTATCTATGGCTATGATGGCGTTAAAGACGCATTTGAAACGGGTCGAGGAAGAATTGTTATGAGAGCCCGCACTCAATTTGAAGAGATTAAGGGAAGAGAGTGCATCATTGTGACAGAAATTCCATATCAGGTCAATAAGGCCGATATGATTAAAAAGACTGCCGATCTCGTAAATGACAAAAAGATCGAAGGTATTTCCGATATCAGGGATGAATCGGATAGAAAGGGAATGCGGATTGTGTATTATCTCAAGAGAGATGCCATTCCGAACATCGTTCTAAATACCCTTTTCAAATTCACACAGCTACAAACTTCTTTTAGTGTAAATAATATTGCCCTTGTGAAGGGACGTCCTCAAATGCTCAATTTGAAGGATATGATTTATCATTTCGTAGAGCATCGTCATGATGTGGTTGTTCGAAGAACAAAATACGAACTAGATCAAGCGAAAAAGAGAGCTCATATCTTAGAAGGATTGCTCATTGCTTTGGATCATTTAGACGAAGTAATTAAATTAATAAGGGGATCACAAACTCCTGAAATTGCCAGAGAAGGTCTGATAAGCCAATTTGGCCTTTCTGAGGTTCAAGCAAGAGCGATTTTAGATCTGAGACTCCAAAGATTAACTGGACTAGAAAGGGATAAAATCAAGGAAGAGTATGATGGCTTAATGAAAATAATTGCGCATCTAACTGAGATTCTTTCGAATGAAGGTATGAGATATCAAATCATCAAAGATGAGTTGGCTGAAGTAAAAGAGAAATACGGTGATGAGCGTAGAACGGATATCGAATATGCCGGTGGTGACTTGAGCATTGAGGATATGATACCGGATGAGCAAGTTATTATAACTATTTCTCATGCTGGATATATCAAGAGAACTCCGCTTATTGAGTATAGAACTCAGAATAGAGGAGGAGTAGGGCATAGAGGTGCAACAACTAGAGATGCTGATTTTATAGAATATCTGTTTACAGCGAGTAATCACAATTATATGTTGCTCTTTACCGAGCTCGGTAAGGTGTTCTGGATTAAGGTGTACGAAATTCCGGAAGGAAGTAAGACAAGTAAAGGAAGGGCTATTCAAAATCTGATTAATATTCCTTCCGACGATAAAGTCAAGGCTTTCATTAATGTTCTGAATTTGAAAGATCAGGAATATATAAACAGTCACTTTATCACACTTTGTACGCGAAAAGGGATCATTAAGAAAACAACCTTAGAGGCATACAGCAGACCTAGACAAAATGGAATTAATGCAGTTACCGTGCGCGAAGGAGATACGTTGCTTGAGGCTAGATTGACAACAGGTTCTAGTGAAATACTAATGGCTGCAACTAGTGGAAAATGTATTCGATTCCCTGAACATAAAGTGCGTCCAATGGGAAGAAACGCATCGGGTGTTCGCGCTATTAATTTAGACACCGAGAACGATTCTGTTATTGGCATGGTATGTGTCAATGAGGGAGAAGGAGATATCCTTGTCGTATCGGAAAATGGGTACGGAAAACGTTCTGCACTCAGCGAGTATCGCGTTACGAATAGAGGTGGAAAGGGAGTTAAAACCATGCACATCACTGATAAAACAGGAGGATTAATTGCACTGAAAAATGTGACGGATGATGATGATCTGATGATCATTAATAAATCAGGCGTTATGATTCGAATATCTGTTGATGATATGAGAGTTATGGGAAGAAATACACAAGGTGTTCGACTCATTAAAATGAAAGCCAATGACTCTATTGCATCGATAACAAAAGTTCCGAGTGATGAGCCAGAAGAGGATTTAAATGAATCTGAAGAGAATGAAAATGGCTCAACGGAATCCAATTCAGAAAATGTATAATTCATAAAAACGGAAAAAAATGAAACGTTTATTGTTGATTATTAGTAGTTTCTTTTTCATGTCTGCTTTCGCACAAGAAGGACCGGTTATTTCTAGTGCTATTTTGGAAATTGACAGGAATAAAGACGTGGTTGAAGGAAAGAAGTATTTAGATGAGGCAAAGCAAATCATCGATTCAAAAGGAGCCGGAAATGTAAAAGAGAAGTATTTAGCCAAATTTTATTATTATGAAGGCTTGGTAAATATGAGAATGGCATCATCATCAGATGATGCCATTAGATCATTGAATAGTAGTGCTTTAGAAGATGCCATTCATTATTATGGTAAAAGTATAGAGTTTGAAGCACAAAGTGGTAAAGAACGCTTTTCAGACAAAGCGAGAATTGAGCTGGTCAATTGTATGTCCCTGCTATTTCAGCAGGCAATAGATAAGTCAGATCAAGGGGATTATATGGGCGCATCTCTAGATTTTGAGAAAATTTATCACTCGAAAATTGAAGTATTAAAACTTCCTGACCACGATACAACAGCTTACTTCAATGCTGCTATAATGGCAGAAAAGGCGAGTAGAGACACCGCTCTTTCGGATGAAATTATAAAGACGACCAGAACGAAGGCTATTTTGATCAATGAGCAACTGCTCGAAATGGACTATAAAGGGATTGCCTTCTCTATACAGAGTGTTGAGAATGGAAATAGAGTAACGGCAAATACTAAGAATAAAGCAGAAGCGGCAGTGGCAAGTGGAGAATATACTGATATTCAGATTACTGAGCCAGTTACGAGTGATATTTATCTAGCACTTATACGATTAAATAAATCAGATGGTAATGAGGAAAAGTATAGGTCAACGCTGAATAAAGCGAGAGTAGCTTTTCCAAATGACATCAATTTAATCAACATGGAACTTCAAGATTATTTAGATGCAAAAGATGTGAAGGGAGCAATGAGAATTTTGGATGTGGCTATTCAGAAAGATCCATCGAACAAGATTTATCATTACGTAAAAGGAGTGGTTAATTTTGATGATGTTAAGGACAATAAGGCGGCTTTGGCTTCTTATGACAAAGCATTGGCTATCGATTCAGCTTATTTTGATGCTCTTTATATGAAAGGTGTCCTTTATGTTGGTGATGCCAATAAATTCACTGAAGAAATGAATAAGCTCAATATCAATCAAACTAAAAAGTATGATGCACTAAAAGAAGAGCAGAAAAATGTTTTTGCTAAGGCAAAGCCGCTATTTGAGAGCGCCTTAAAAGTAGAACCGAATGACATGGATACCTTAATAGCCTTAAAGGAAGTATATTATCGTTTAGGGGAGTATGGGAAAAGTAAAGAAATGGGCGAACATATCAAGACCATTAATAACTAGAGTATATATAATAGGAGATTGAGTTCTCCTATTATTTCCAATTACTAGTTAACATAATATAAATTATAGGATTAAATAATTCGGAATTTATCCCCGAATCTATACTTATTCAATACAAGTCAATTTATTTCAACCCGGGCTGCTTTTCTTTTCCGCATTGAGAACAAAATACAGCGTCAGCGCTTAAAGTATCCGATTTGCAACTAGGACATCGTTTAATTTCAGTTCTCTTAATTCGGTCTTCCTTAATCATTTCGGCAGTTACCAGTCCAGTTGGCACCGCAATTATGGCATAACCAACGAGCATTATTGCACTTGCAAGCAATTGACCTAACACTGTTTGAGGTGTTATATCTCCAAATCCAACGGTAGTTAATGTTACAATAGACCAATAAATACTCATTGGAATACTCGTAAAAAGACTTCCTTCTACATTTCCCTCTATTAAATACATTAGAGTACCTAAAATGGTTACTAGAATGATAACACTAAATATAAAAACAGAGATTTTATATCCACTCGCTCTTAAAGCATTGCTTATAAATTTCGCCTCCTTCAGATAATGTCCCATTTTTAGAATTCTGAAAATTCGTAAAACTCTAAGCAGTCGGATGACTAATAAACTTTGCGATCCAGGTATAAACAGACTTAAGTATGTAGGGAGTGTTGATAATAAGTCAATTATGCCATAAAAACTTAGGACATATTTAGAAGGCCTGTGCGTTACAATAATTCTTGCGATATACTCTCCTGTAAATAAAATGGTTACAAACCATTCAATATATATAAATTGGGTATGATACTTCACCTCTATGGCAGGAACGCTGGCCAACATTACTACTGTTACGCTTAGAATTATAGCAATAACAAGTATTATATCAAACCATTTTCCTGCAGGTGTATCGGTTCCAAAGACAATGATCCTTAAGTTTTTTCGCCATTTAATTGGGTCAGGATTGTTCTCATCCTCTAATAGTTCGTCTTCATTATTTCGTATCATGGATATCTTGTTGTTATTGCTCCAAATTAGCGACTTTCACTGAGATGAAAAATAAAGAACAGATAGATTCATTTTTTTCTTGAATTGGACTGTTTGTCTAGAAAGAACGCACTGCTGGTTTAGTATTGCTTTTTTCTGCCTTTTTAGCTATCGTTTTAGCAAATAGCCCTTGGAAAGAAGTGTCTCATTCGATTTGGGAAATCCCATTGGAAATTGAATTTGCTGATTTTCAATTCATAAAGCCACTTCACTTTTATGTGAATGAAGGTTTAATGACTTTATTTTCCTTTTTTGTTGGTTTAGAACTCAAAAGAGAGTTTAGAATCGTGTTCTTTCTTTTTTACGAAGTGCAAGTTTACTATTTAGCGCTGCACTTGATGGTATGTTAATGCCGGCTTTGTTCTTTCTTACATTCAATTTTTTATTTTAAGATAATATGCATGGCTGTGGGCCATCTCATCTGCTGCAGATATTGCTTTCGCATTAGGTCTCTCTTCCCTTCTAGGGAAGAAATTACCCACTAGTTTTAAAATTCTACTATAGCTATTACGGTTGCAGATGACCTCGGAGCAGTTTTAATTATCGCCTTCTTTTATACAGATCACATCGTTTTAAAAGCTCTCCTTTTTGCGCTTGTATTCTTTCTCATTTTATTGGCTTCGAATTATATAGGCATTCGGAATACCTCCTATTATGGTGTTCTTGGAATTGGCGGATTATGGGTTTCTATTTTAGTTGCTGGCGTTCACACTACAATTGCAGCTGTATGAGTTGCCTTTTTAATTCCTGCGCGAGTAAAGGTAGACCGATCTGATTTCACTAAAGCAGGTGTTGGGTTTATCCGTCAATTTCAGACGACTGTTGATGGAAAAGGATCGTTTATTTCTAAGCAACAATTATTTTTATTAGAGCAAATAAAGCATTTAACACGGCATGCTCAAACTCCCATACAGCGCTTAGAATATACGATGAAGCCGCTGGTAAATTTCATGGTCTTACCGCTCCTTGCTTTGGCAAATGCAAGTATTGAGCTACCTAGAGTCGACGGACTTCTTCAACCTATTACTTTGGGCGTCTTTTTCGGTTTAGTATTGGATACGTTTTTAGGTATTGGAGGAAGTCAGTTGGATTATAGTGAAATTGAAATGGGTAGATCTACCAAAAGGACTGGATTCTGGCTGGATGATTTCTCTGTCTATGTTTATTAGTGATTTAGCCTTTCATGATTTTACTGTTTTGATAGAATCAGCAAAAACAGCCATTATTCTAGCTCGTTTTATTGCAGGATCTTTGGGAATGTTTCTAGCATATAGAAAGATAAAATCAATGAACTAACTTGAGATAGCTTTCAAACTCTTCGATTTGCCAGTAAAGGTGGTGGCTCTCCATTAAATGGATTTGATCTTCCTATTGTTTTCGCGTCCATTCCGCTGGCTCTAAGCACTGCCCTATCTCCATACCGAATGCGCATTTTATCCATCGCTTGATATAGTTGGATGTTCTTTTCATTGTCTTCAAATAGATTAATCTGATATCCCCCGGCTACTAAATGGCTAAATTTTACTCCAATTAAGCGGACTAAAAGCCTTCGGTTATAGAGTTTATTAAATAATTCTTGAATCTTAGGAAGCAGAATATGATCTGCTGATGTGTATGGTATGTTCTGTTGAAGATTATGTGTCTCAAAGTCAGAATAGCGAATTTTTACAGATACACAGGCCGTTAATTTATCGCCACGTCTGAGCTGAAAAGCTAGATTTTCAGTCATTGCAGTAAGAATCCCTTTTAGACGATGTACATCAATAGTGTCTTTGTCGAAGGTTCGTTCTGTAGAGATAGACTTTCTTTCTTGAAATGGAATTACTAGACTCTTATCAATTCCATTTGCTTTCTCCCAGATTCCCCTTCCAGACTTCCCTAGCACTCTTTCCATTACGTCTACAGACATTTCCTGCACGGTATGTATTCTTTTAACTCCTAAATCACAGAGTTTTTGATAGGTCTTCTCTCCTACCATAGGAATTTTTTGGACAGATAGAGGCGCTAAGAATAATTTTTCATTTCCCTTTAGAATTTCCATTTCATTATTTGGCTTTGCCTCTCCTGTAGCTACTTTAGACACTGTTTTATTAGTAGAAAGACCAAAGGAAATAGGAAGTCCTGTTTCTTTTATAATCTTATGTCTTAATTCTTTAGCGTATTTAAAGGTGCTGAAAAAACGATCCATTCCTGTGAAATCTATATAGAATTCATCTATAGATGTTTTTTCAAATACAGGAACGGATTCCCGAACGACATCCGTTACAAGTCGAGAATATTTACTGTAATTCCCGCTATTTCCTCGTAAAACAATAGCCTCTGGACAGAGCTGTCTAGCCATTCTCATGGGCATAGCAGAATGAATACCAAACGCTCTTGCTTCGTAGCTACATGAAGCCACCACGCCTCTTGAACTTGTTCCTCCTATAAGTATTGGCTTATTATTTAATCGACTATCTATAAGTCTCTCTACAGAAACAAAGAAGCTGTCAAGATCCATATGTGCTATATGTCTATCTTGGAAGTGCATGCGTTCTATTGGAATTAATATATATTTTCCGTTTAATATCTGCATAGCGTGGATCGGGTTTCATATCTATCTTTTTCATCCACTCGACTTCAATTGTATAGCAATCAAATTCTTCTACCACTTTGCCAAAAAAACAATAGACTCCTTTCCCTCTAAATGGATAGCGAGCAGCACAATCAGGGAAGTGAACCGTATCTAAAAATTCCCCTTTTGCATCTATAAAATTCGCAAAAAACATTGCTTGCCCTCTTGAAGTGCGTGTTGTTTTAACCGTTATCAAATAGCCATAGGCCTCTATTTTTTGATGTAATTTTGAGGCTAAGTCAGCAACTACAACACCTTCTTTATCATGTGAGTATAGCTGAAAAGGGTCGGATAGTGGAAATCCGAGTAATTCAATTTCATCATACGCATCTTCGAGCTCTTCAAAATCTAATTGAGGTAGTTGAAAGTTCTTTGGAGGTTCATCAAATAGACTTGGGGTAGATACTTTTCTTGGAGTCTTATTAAGAAAAAAATGAGCTTCCCACAATAACCGCTTCTTGTTATTGCTTGTAAAGTGAAACGCTCCAATTTTAATAAGTAGGTGCACTTGCTCTAAAGAAGCACTTACCCGATCCATAAAATCGAGAAGAGATGTATATTCTCCCCTATTGATTCGCTCTGTAATTATGTTTCGGATACATTCTTCCGAAAGATCTTTAATCATTCCAAACCCTAATACAATGGTTTTTCCATATAATTCACAGAGAGCAATACTTCTATTTACACAGGGGTTCTCTACAATTCCACCCAGCATTCTAGCCTCATGTAAGTACAATTCAGGACTATAAAATCCACCCCCATTATTCAGTGTAGCCACCATATATTCTAGAGGATAATATGACTTTAGATATAGACTCTGATAGCTTTCTACCGCATATGAAGCAGAATGGCCCTTTGCGAAAGCATAGCCCGCAAAGCTTTCTATCTGCCTCCAGACTTCCTTACTCAGAGAATCAGTATATCCTTTCTCTTTACAACCTTCAAAAAAACGAATGCGCGCCTTTTCAAATTCATCTCTTCCTCTAAACTTACCCGACATTCCTCTTCTTAGTACATCTGCCTCGGCAAGACTAAGACCCGCGAAATAATGCGCCACTTTAATTACATCTTCTTGATATACCATAACTCCAAAAGTTTCTGGCATTATTTCAATCATTAATGGATGTCCATCTTTTCTTTTCTCTGGAAAACGATACCTAAGTATGTATTCTTTCATCATTCCAGATTTAGCCACACCAGGACGAATGACAGAGCTAGCTGCTACAAGTCCTAAATAGTCATCTACTTGAAGCTTCTTCATTAACATCCGCATTGCCGGAGACTCTACATAAAAACATCCGATTGCTTTTGCGTTTCGCAACATAGATTTTATCTGAACATCTTCTTTAAAGAGTCTAATATCATGTATGTCTGGTAGCTGTTTCTCTGGGTAATTTCGTTGAACCATCTCAAGAGCATCTCTAATCTTGCCTAATCCTCGTTGACTTAGAATATCAAACTTATAGATGGAAATATCTTCGGCTACCACCATGTCAAAATGAGTAGTTTGGAATCCTTTGGGAGGCATGAAGGTAGCTGTGAAATAGGTTATGGGCTTATCTGTAATAAGGATTCCACCTGCGTGAACACTTAAATAATTAGGGAAGTCTTGGATATAAGAACCGTAGCGCATGAGTTGTTTTGAAACATCATCTAATTGATCATATGGAATAAAGTTTCGAGTGAGCTTATCTATCTCACTCTTGGGAAGACCAAAAACCTTCCCTAATTCACGAATAACTGCTTTATATTGAAAAGTTACATATGTACCTAGAAGAGATACATACTTAAATCGCGAGAAAATAAACTGGATAATATCATCTCTATCTGACCAAGAAAAGTCAATGTCAAAGTCAGGAGGGTTTACTCTATATAAATTGATAAATCGTTCAAAATAAAGGTCTAACTCTATTGGATCTACATCGGTTATTCGCATCAGATAGGCTATAATACTGTTTGCTCCACTCCCTCTTCCAACATAAAAATACCCTTTGGCTCTAGCGTACTTTACAATTTTCCAATTGATAAGAAAATAGGAAACAAATCTCTTTTGTAGTATGATTTTCAGCTCTTTAGATATTCTATTTAAGACTGCCTTACTCGGGTTTGGATACCGATATTCTAGGTTCTTATAACAAATATGTTTCATCAACCTAAAGTCAAGTGCTTCTATATTTGTATATGATCTCAGGTTATGGTGTTCATCGGCTCTTCCAAAGTCGAAATGGACCTCACAGCTTTCTAGAATTTCATTGGCTCGTTCTAAATGCACTGGAAAATCTGCATAAAGTGAAACAAAATCTTCCTTAGATAGGATAAGGTTTTCTGGGTCAGAGACTTCCTCTTTAGGTAGTTTACTCAACAAGCAATTATTTTCGACACAGCGAAGGAGCTTGTGAATATTAAAGTCTCTCTTATTCTGAAAACTAGAGCTGTGCAGTAGAACTTGTTTCTCTTCAAGACAGTTTAATCTACCGAGTTTAAGTTGAATAAGGTCTTTTCTTCCTATGCCAACATATTCGTTTCTTTCTAGGTTTTCAGGGAAATCAGTGCTCGGAAATAAAGTGATGATATCACTAGAGAACCGAGGCTTATTGAAAGGCAGTTGATTATGTAAATGATAGCTGAGATGCTCGTTGAGTTCTTGCCAGCCCGCATTGTTTTTAGCTAATGCTACATACTTCTGTTTTGCTCCATTTCTAAAATCTATTCCTAGAACAGGCTTAATACCATATTTAGGTGCCATTCGAACAAAATCCATGGCGGCAGAAGTATTGTTTACATCTGTTAAGGCCACAGTAGACCAGTTTCCAACCTCTAATTTCTTTAGAAGTTGGGATGGAGAAAGCACTCCAAACCGGAGGCTATAATAGGTGTGAGTATTGAGTAACATATTGCTACAATCGTAGTGGTTTGAGCTAGAGCTGGAAGTGTGAATTGTTTTGATAAAGGCACAAGAATGATCTTCATTATTCAAGAAAACCTCTTAGAACAAATCTGTCGTATAAAATTCCAATTAAAAAGGTGTGGCTATGACTATGGCTATTCTTTGAGTCGTCTAGCCCGAGATCGACTTTGTCCCATGCCTTGAAGTTTCAACTCTTTAAAAACCTGAAATTCAACATCTTTAAAGATAGGGTCTCCTAAAGGTTGTAGTACGTCTATTCTTTTACAGCCTGACTTCTTAATATCAGTAGATATAGGCCATGCGTTCATTTTATCTTCTGGATAAGGCTGAATTTGAGACAGCAGTTCATCTATAGGGTAATTCAGAGATAGCCAATCTCTTTCCATTTCTTCAGGAAGAATAACAGGCGATCTGTGATGTCCGATTTTATTCATTAGCCCGTTTGGAACAGTCGTTAATATTGAAAAGCTATAAATAATTTCCCCTGTACTCGGATCTGCCCAGTGATCCCAAATACCAGCAAAAGCAAATAGGGTATCCTTAGCTTTCATATGAACAAAGTAAGGCTTGCTAAGTTTCTCTTTTTCAGGACCTTCAATAAATCCATCTGCTATTACCAGACATCTTTGCTGACGAATGGGTTTTCTAAATGCAGGTTTATTAATAATCCCTCTTGCACCTCTATAGTTCGGGTCATTTTCTAAATTATGATCTCCTTCTAACCGAGCATTAATAAGGTACATTCTCTTTTTTGCCCAAAACGGAGTCATACCAAATCGCAATAATTGAATAGTATCTGGCCTATCTGCTGTAATTACAATTCCCCGTTCTCCAGGAGAGACATTTGGGTTTGGCATATATAGGCCAGGCTTTTCGATACGTGCATTAAAACGTTTCTCAATATTTTCGATACGGCTTACCGTTGTATATCTACCACACATAATAAGCTTGTATTAGTCTTGTGTCTTCTGACGTATACTGCGAACATCCTCTCTAATTTCGTGCAGTACATCGCTAACATGGCGAATTGAATTGAGACCTTCACTAGAATCAGGTAAGCGGAAACTAACAAATCCCTTTGCTTTCCACACTTCTAAAATATTAGATGAAGAAATAGAATAGGGTTCGTATAAAATATTATCTGATTTTAGAAGGATGGTATTATTCTCGTTCAACCTATTTATAAGTCGTTTGTATACCACTCCATCTTCACGAGTCACAACCACATAACAGTCATCACTTCTGATCTCATTCCAATCGGGTACATATTCACACATAATATATGAACCAGGAGATACGGGAAGCATACTGTCTCCTTTAATTTGAAAAACACGATATGATCTATTTGCAGATAATTCAATAAACGGCATTCGGAAATGAGGAAGTCTTCGAATAAACTCTACATCTCCATATCCATGAGCATAACCTGCGGATGCCTTAATGGGCACCAAGCTCATTTGCTCCTTATCTTCATTATCAACAACAATAGGAAGAATTCGTAAGCTCTTTCCCTTCACGTCAGAAAATCCTTTGGCTAAGTCGATATGTCCAGATACCAAATCGTCTAAAGAACACTCAAATAAAGCCGACAACAATCTAAGCGTAGCTAGGCGCGGCTCTGCCCTCCCCTCTTCATAGGCTCCAATAGCAGATCTATTGATTCCTAGTCTTTCGGCTAGATCACTTTGAGTAAGCTTCCTAAGCTTTCTTAAGCTTTTGATGTTTTCTGCTAACATATCCTTTCAAATTAGTTTAGCTAATATAGTTAGTATTCTAATTAAATTGTCATTTACATACTTAATGTATGCCTTACGGCATCTAAGATGTTGATTAACAGGAATAAAAAAACAAGGCTCACTCAAGAGTCTATATACCTTTATGATTGGTCTGGAAGAGCTCTCCCAAGCTAGTAGATTTTATTTTTGTAATACATATACAGCCTTCATTAGTCCAATTACAGCAAATGGGTAGCTCTACACTTATCCTAATTGTATGAATAGATTTGGGATGTTTATCCCTATCAAATTCCCCTCTTTTATTTCGCGCTTTGTTATTATTATATGAAGATCTACAATGCGATGAACAGAATATTTTATCGGATCTACCCACAATTATTCGATCACATTCTTTACAATTTTGAGACATATATCAGAATTAGTCGTTTATAATTGTTTAAATATAAGGATTTATACTACACAATAAATACATTTGTACTATTAATCAAAAACAAGTAATATGACGACAATTCGAAATCAAGTGCACCTCATTGGAAACTTAGGCTCAGATCCTGATCTCAAAGAGTTTGGAGAAAAGAAAAAAATCGCAAGAATATCTCTTGCAACCAATGAAAGTTATGTGAATTCCAATGGAGAAAGGGTTACCGAGACACAGTGGCATAACGTAATTGCCTGGGGAAAGCAAGCGGAATACTTAGATAAGTATACCAAAAAGGGTCAGCAAATAGCTATTTCAGGAAAACTAGTGAATAGCAGTTACGAAAAAGATGGTGAAAAACGATATAAAACAGAGGTGGTCGCAAATGAGGTTGTCTTGTTAGGGACCAAGGAGTCTTAGTCTTAAAATTAAAAAGAATTGGGCGGTTACTCTATAGAGTATCTGCCCTATTTCTTTTTACCTAGAAATACTGATTTTATATTGGCAAACTCTAGCATTCCATAAATCCCCATCTCTCTGCCAAAGCCACTATTTTTAACTCCACCAAAGGGAAGGGCTGGATTAGATCGGACAGGGTAGTTAAAGAAAACAGCTCCTTCATCTAATTCATTAGCGAAACGTTCAAGGTGTTCCTTATTTCGTCCAAAAACGGTAGCGCCAAGTCCAAATCGACTTGAGTTACTCAATTCAATTGCCTGATCTAAAGTATTATAACTACATAAAGAAAATACAGGGCCAAAAAGTTCTTCATCAAAAGCTACGTTACCCGGTTTAACCTTAGTTAAGACTGTTGGAGATATCATACATCCTCTTCTTTCAGGTCTAAGTATGCATTTTGCCCCTTGTTCGATACTCAATAAAATCTGTCTTTCTAATTCATCAACTAAGTCTAGCCTTGCCAATGGAGCAAGAGAAGTAGAAGCAAGCATGGGATCACCCACCCTGAATTCCGATAATTCAGACAATAAAATCTTTGTAAACTCTGGAAGCAAACTCTTGTGTACGATAAATCGTTTGCCTGAAATACAACTCTGTCCTGAATTTACTAGTCGAGCTTGAACAGCTGCCTTTACAGCCTTGCGAATAGAAGCGTCAGGTAAAACAATAAAGGAGTTGCTACCTCCAAGTTCTAGCACAACTTTCTTCAAGTGCCTACCTGATATTTCTGCTACAGACCTACCGGCATTTTCACTTCCTGTTAAGGAGACACCCCTTACTAAAGAAGAGCCTATTAATTCTTCGACTCTAGAGGAAGATACTCTGACATTTTGGTAAACATCTTTTGGGAAACCTGAAAGAGTGAAAATCGACTCTATTTGATTTGCACACCCCCCAACATTTGAAGCATGCTTCAATAGTATGGTGTTTCCTAAAATCAGATTGGGAATTGCAAAGCGAAATACTTGCCAAAACGGATAATTCCAAGGCATCACACCGAAAATAGCACCTTGAGCATCATATTGAATTCGAACAGAGTCTCGGCCAATTTCCCAAGACTTCTTTTTAAGAAATTCGCCCGAGTGTTTTATGTAATATCGGCACAATAGCGCACATTTAATCACCTCTTGATTGGCTTCTTCAATCTTTTTACCCATCTCTTGGCTAATCACAATAGCATAATGCCTGTAATTATCTTCAAGGTGATCAGCAATTTGACTGACTCTTTCAAGTCGCTTGTTCAGAGAATACCTTCTCCAACCTAAAAATGCAGAGTTTGATCTACCCAACATGCTTTGAATCTCTTCAACCGTATGCTCAGGATAACTCGCAATTTCTTGAAGAGTAAAGGGATTAAAGCTCTTGTAGGCCATTTAAGTATAATTCAGAAATGATAAAATCCGGAACATCATGCCCAATTAATAGGGTCTTCTCAGCTAAAATAGAAATATCTCTAAACTCTTGTCTTCCATTTAGGTTGGATAGGTCTCCTATATCATCAATTATAAGCTTATACTTTAATTGAGAATTTTCTATGAACTCAGAATATTGAAATGCCATATCAGACATCATGCTTTGATTTTCATTGTGGAAGATGCAATTACGCAATATTACATCTCTTAAAACGGGCCTGTTATCAGGCAAATTCCATTCTTGTAATTCCAATACATCTAGCTTATTCTCTGCTAAAACGAATAAATAAGACAATAAAAAGGCTGATAAATCCAATACAGACAAATCCCTATTGTAATCTAATCCACTTACACCAGATTCTAAAAGCAAAGTACTAATACCCGCTTCTTGCATCCATTCTCCCAAGGCTTTGGGATAATAACTCTCATCAAATTTCGACCATAGTTCGATTTCTGACTTGTTTACATTTGTAAATATGAAGTTAGCTTTAGATCTCAAACGGATCCTGTTTTGCTCTAATGAGATTCTGTTGGGATGATGCTGCGAGATAGAAGGAATGCAAAGAGCTAAGCGAACCCCAGCTCTATTATTGCCTATACCAAATATACTCCTCTGATCATGAAGGTTTAATGCATACTCTGGCTTAAATTCACTGACAATGCTTTTTAAAAACTGCATTTCTACAGTATGATCTGCTCTTGCGTCTCTATTAATGTCGATACCCAATCGATTTCTCCTAGTAAATATACTTGCTCCATCTGGATTGAGAATAGGAATATACACAATTGTAATCATCTCTGATAAATATTGTAAACTATCTACGTAACGAAACAAATGCGCTATCTGTCCCATGGACCGAAATGCCGTGGTTTCATTTCCATGCATCAGAGACCAAGCAAGAATCCTAATAGGCCCTCGCCCCCATTGAATAGCGTGAATGTCCTCACCAAACGTCGACTTTGACTGCTTTACAAGACTGAAGTTTGGAAATAAGGCTAGAGTATTAGCTATACCAGAATAGCGCATTCTTGTCTTTTCTGGAAATTCAGTTAGATGATCAGATATTAATTCTTTACACTCAGTATAATTCATTGGAACTCACTAATTAATTCAAATATGGCAAAATAAAAATAGGTTTAATCCAATTTACAATAATACATAGCTGTTTACATATGTTACATATGTAAACAGCTATTATCTCATTACTGAGAATGAAAAACGTGAACGACACACTTTTTGGAAATTCATAAAACCCCAACTAATCCGTTCCTTTGGATCAGTATTCTATAATTGATTTTAACTATGATATATTTTAACTAATTGAATATCAAATACTAAAATGCCAATAATTAAAGTGTTTTATAGACGATTATCAAAGCGAGCTCTGGGTATCTTACAGGAAGTATTCTTCGCTTCTAGTTCTGTATTTTACATAATTCAGCTCTAAATTAGACTTACATTTGTAGTCATTCAAAATAAAAATGGACCCAATAGCTGAACGTATATTACACTTCCTTCAAGAAAAAGGAATATCAAAATCTGCCTTTGCTGAGGCTGCAGGTATTAATAAAGCAAGTCTTTCACATATCGAAAGTGGTAGAAATAAGGTGAGTTTAAATATAATTGAATCGTTTTCTAAGCTCTATCCCGATGTTGATTTAAATTGGTTGATTCAAGGAGGTGAAAAAGAAACAATCAGTACAGTCAATGAAAATAAGATTCATGAGAAATTAGAGGAGCAAGTAGCAGTAAAAAGCAACATCAAGGACAAGGAAATTCAAGACATGAAGCCTCCACCTGCCGAGAAAACACAGTTAAAGCTAGATGATAACACTCAACCATCTGACAATGATATTGTTGTGTTATTTGGTGACGGAACGTATAAAAGCTTTCGACCTAAATGATTTGAGTCTTATTTTTGGGATATGGAACAGACACAGAAATATTCGAAATTGGGAATTATTCTAGGCTTAATCATCCTAGGGTCTTTGAGTCGGTTACTTCCGCATTGGCCCAATTTCACGGCTTTAGGTGCAATTGCATTATTTGGTGGGTCGACCTTACAACCCAAACAACTTTCTGGTCTTCTAACATTGGGTATTCTCCTTCTAACTGACTTATTTATAGGGCTTTATTCCGGAATGTGGTTGATCTACTTGACGTTTTTATTAATATCCTACCTAGGAACGATGATTAAGCCCAACGGTCCTATGAGTGTTTTTACTCATTCTATTGGAGCTAGTTTTTTGTTTTATCTCATTACAAATTTCGGATCTTGGATATCCTCACCTTTTTATTCAAAAGATGCCGCAGGATTACTCCTTTCATACATTGAAGGAATACCATTCGCATTAAATTTCACACTTGGCACACTTTTCTTCTCAACTGTATTATTTGGAGTTTATAACTTCAGTGCGAAGCGCCTTCAGTTAACTACTTAAAGTGCTGAGTTTTTGGGAAAAACAGACGTGGTTTACAAATGTAGACTACTGTATTATTGGAAGCGGATTAGTTGGTTTGTCTACCGCTTTAAACCTAAGAGCTCTATTTCCAAAAGCAAAAATTCTCATAATTGAACGCGGCATACTTCCTTCTGGAGCAAGTACTAAGAATGCTGGTTTCGCATGTTATGGCAGTCCAAGTGAAATTCTAGATGATCTTCAGTTTGAATCTGAAAATCATGTTTTCATGAATGTTGAGCATAGGTATAAGGGCTTTCAACAACTTCACTCCTGGTTGGGATCTAAAAAAATGGGGTATGAAGCTCATGGTGGCTATGAAATATTCAATTCCGATGAAAGGGATGTATTCAATGATACTCATGCTAATCTAGAATACCTCAATGATGCGCTCTTACCTATCTTTAAGCGAGAAGCCTTTCGATCTATGGATAATTTGATACCAAGCTTTGGATTCAAAGGCATTAATCACATCATTGGCATCCCATCTGAAGGTCAGATCGATACCGGGAAAACGCTATATCATCTTTCTAAATTAGCTATTGAAAGAGATATCTTAATCCTAAATGGACTGGAAGTTGAACGTTTTCAAGATTCTAATGATGGGGTCTTTATCCATACGGAACAGATAGAATTCAAGGTAAATAAGCTTGCCATTTGTACAAACGGTTTTGCTAAAAAACTATCGCCCAATCTAGATGTACAGCCCACTCGAGCACAAGTATTAATAACCAACCCAATTGAAAACCTTCCAATTAAAGGGGTTTTCCATATGTATAAAGGCTATTATTATTTTAGAAATGTAAATAATAGAATTTTGTTTGGTGGAGGAAGACATTTAGCATTTCAAGATGAAAATACCGACTCTATTGAAGTGAGTGGGAAAATTCAAAAGAATTTAGAAAAAACGCTTAAGAATCATATCCTTCCCTCTACCAAATATACCATTGATCAAAGCTGGGCAGGAATAATGGGATTCGGAACAAACAATAACAAAGGTGTTTTAATTGAACATCTTTCTCCAAATACAATTTGTGGCGTTCGGCTTGGAGGAATGGGAATTGCTATTGGAGCAAATGTGGGTCAACAAATTGCTGAAAAATTCTTATGAGTTTACAGATTTTCTTTTTGGCCAAAGAATTCCAGTGTCGCATCCTTTCCACTTCCACCTCCTAGAAAAAGAGTAGGTGCCAAATGCTAATAATGACCCCAGCCATGCACCAGCAAGAATATCTCCCATAAAATGTTGATTTAGATATACCCTGGATAAGGCCACTGTGATAGACAAAAGAATGATAGGTAATCCGAAAATTCTTTTGCGAAAATGGAGATAAAGCCAAACGCCCGCAGCAAATACAGTAGTTGAATGTCCAGATGGGAAACTATTATTCAGGTGATTGTTGAAATTTGGTATTATTCGATAGACATGTCCTTCTAATAATGCAGTGGGTCGCATCATATCTGCAAAGAGCCATTGCTTCATGGCTTGAGAAACAAATAATACAAGTAAACCCAATAGAATAATGGATACAGAATCACGGTAAGAACAGAACAATAGTATTACCGCCACAATAGCGAAAATGAATCCATCACCGAAATGCGTGATGACCTTAAAAAAAAAATCATACTCAGGACTAGTAAACCCATTTAAAAATAGATGTAATTCTATTTTCGAGAGGTGCTGACTAATCCAGAGATACCAAAAAGTTAAAAGAATAAGAAGCCCTAAAATTTCCTTTTTCTTTTTTAGGAGCCGATCACGTGTAATAGGGTGCTTATCTGACTGTTCCACAACAACTTGGCTTCTTCTATTTCTTCTTCTTCTGCAAAATCCACTATAATTAATGAAGCGTCATTTGTTAGTTCATCTACTTCAATTCTGAATTCGAAAAACGTCTTCAAGCCAGCTTCCTCTGCTTCAGACCAACGCCAACGAATAAATTTATCATTCTTCTTTGAAATTAATTTTGCGGATTCCTCACTCCCCTCCCAGAAGAATTTGAACATCTCCCCGCGTGAATTTACATCATCACAAAACCATTCCGAAAGTCCACTTGGAGTGGATAAAAAAGGAAATAGCATCTTTGGTGAAGCCTTCACTGGGAACTCAATTTCGTATTGAATTTTATCAGCCATTTTTTGATATGCAATCTAAATTATATAGCCCGCCAATTTAGAAAAAAATGATGGCTAGAACAGAACTTAATTTTTTTCTTTCAATAGGTTTTCAATTATCTTTGCAGCCCTTTTTGGAAAGGACATGGCGAGGTAGCTCAGACGGTTAGAGCGCAGGATTCATAACCCTGAGGTCGGGGGTTCGATTCCCCCCTTCGCTACTAAAGCTTCAATTCATTTAAAAACAATGTTTTGGAGCTTTTTTATAGGTATAAATATCCTTTCTATAATTTCTCTTTTGTCATAGTTCAATGACTAATCCATCAAAAGCCAATTCAAACCCTTTTGGAAGAACGGCACTGAGCTCTTGATGCTTTTCAAAATGGTGGCTTAAATGCGTTAAGAAAATTCTTGGAATCCCCGTTTTCTTACCTACCTCTATTGCTTCCTCAAGATTGAAATGACTGTGATGAGGTTCTCTTCTCAGACAGCCAAGGATCAATACTTGGCTTCCTATCACTTTTTTAAGCTCCGTTTCTTGTATATAATTTAGGTCTGTTATATATGAGATGTCTCCAATTCTGAATCCACTTACATCTAAATTACCGTGAAGAGCTTTAATTCGAACAACCTTGACACCCTCAACATTAAAGGTGTCTGAGAGAATGTTTTGATAGTCAAATTTAGGAATGCCTGGATAATTGGCATTTTTCTGAACATAAGAATACTGCTGCATCAACCTTGCCTCAACTTGTTTTGAACACCAAAGTGGCATGGCTTTTTTTTGTTTAAAGATGATGGGTCTGAGATCGTCTAGGCCAGCTGTGTGATCTTGGTGTTCGTGCGTGAATAGAACAGCGTCTACTTCCTCTACCCTGTTGTTCAGCAATTGCATCCTTAAATCTGGACCAGCATCTATTAAAATATTTTGGTTGTTTATTTCTACGAGTGCGCTTGTACGAAGGCGTTTATCCTTATGGTCTATAGAAGAACATGTTCTGCAATGGCATCCAATTACAGGAATTCCTTGAGAAGTACCTGAACCAAGTAGTGTGATTTTTTGTTTAATCATTCGACTTTAAAAGTACTAAAGAGTCCAGTAAGATTGGGCAGTTAACTTACATTTGCTATTCAATTTGAACTATGAATCAACCCTTCCAACTTACCCCAGCTCAAAAGGCGTTACAAATAAATCTCGATCAAGATATCTACGGCACATTTGCGGAAATTGGCGCTGGTCAAGAGACTGTTCGTCATTTTTTTAGAGCAGGTGGAGCATCTGGAACTATTGCCAAAGCGATGTCTGCCTACGATAAAGATTTCTCAGACGCGATTTATGGTAAAGAATCAGATGGGAGGTATGTAACAGAGTTGCGTCTTAGAAAAATGATTGATCATGAGTATGGTCTTATGCAAGAGCGATTAGACAATACTCTATTTCCAGATAGAAAATTCTTCGCTTATGCAAATACCGTTGCAACAATAAATTTTACCAAGAAATTCTTGGGTCATGGATGGATGGGGATCCGTTTTCAAGCAGCAGCAGGCGCCCCACACAACGATATTGTCTTTCACATCCGAATGAAGGAAACCGAAGCTAAACTTCAACAAGAGACCATTGGCGAATTAGGTGTTAATCTAATTTACGGTGCATTTAGGCATCATTCAGATGCAAATACTCTTTTGAAATCATTGTTTGATAACATTCCATTGGATCGAATCGAAATTGATATGATTCATGTTTCTGGTCCTTGTTTTGAAAATGTAGACAATCGTTTATTAAGTCTACAACTGATTAAAAACGGCATGACCGAGGCCGTTATTTTTGGTCCAGATGGCCATAATCTTTTACCAGCTGCGTTGCTTTATAAGAAGAATATTTTGGCAATACGAGGAAGTTTCAGGCCAGTAACAAAGGTGAATTTGGATATGCTTCAAAAGGGCTATAACATGTTTATCAAAGAAAAAAGAGTTGAAAAAGACAAACTCGTCGTTCTCTTTGAGATCACCCTAAATAATCTCCGAGCGGAAGGAGAGATCAATGAGCAAGATTTTCTTGATCGAGCTGAAATCTTGTGCTCTTTGGGTCATACAGTACTCATTTCTAACTATCAGGAGTATTTCCGTCTAGTAGAGTATTTCAGTCGATATACTAAGAGCAGGATGGGTCTTATTATGGGATTAACCAACCTAAAAGAGGTGTTCAATGAAAAGTATTATCGCGAATTAAAAGGAGGCACGTTGGAAGCTATGGGAATTCTATTTTCCAATGACTTGAAAATGTATGTTTATCCTTCTCAGACTACAAAATCATCTGAATTACAGACGATTGATAACATGAAGGTCCATCCAAGATTTAAACCTCTCTCAGATTATTTAATCTTTAATAGAAGGCTTGTAGACATTCAAAACTTCGATCAAGAGATTCTTCAAATTTTCTCTCCTCAGGTTCTGCATATGATCAAGGATGGAGATGAAGGATGGGAAAAATACCTTCCACCCTATGTTGACATGATCATTAAAGAAAAGAGATTGTTTGGCTACAGGACCCCAGACGAATCCACGATTGTAATAAGCGATGACGAAGGCTGACTATATTATGCCTCAACCTTTTCTTGAATAAGTTCATCTAAAACGCTTAAGCTGTATTCTATTTCCTCTTCTGTTGTGAAAACTCCATGAGAAAGGCGAATACTGGCATGATTTGGTGGCACACAAGCCATGGCTTGAAGTACATGTGATCCAGTTGTGCTTCCGGACATACATGCGCTTCCTTGAGAGAGCGCTAAACCTTTTAAATCTAAATTGAATACGACCAAGGTTGGATCTCCTGAAATCTCAAAACTAAAATTAATTATAGCCGGATGATGTCCTTCTCTTCCACCTAATCCATTGAATATTATATTTCTATGAATTTTTAGTCGCTCAATAATTTCTGTGCTACGCTTTTGCTTTTTTGCTCTATTCGATTCAACATTACTCATATTCCAATCTAAGGCTGCAGACATGGCTTGAATTGCAATCGTATTTTCCGTGCCTGCACGCAATCCGCGCTCTTGAGCTCCTCCTAATAAAAGAGAATTCAACCCCCGTCCTTTCGCTATATAGAGCAAGCCAACACCCTTTGGACCATTAAATTTATGACTAGAGGCTACCGCATAACATAGACCCGGAATTTCAGTTAAGTTTATTCTCATTTGGCCAATAGCCTGAACCATATCGCAGATAAAAATTAAATTTTTACTTTCACAAATGGCACCTATCTCATGAATTGGATTGCAATTGCCTATTTCATTATTGAAATGCATTAAGCAAACAATTGAGCCTTCTGGAGCATTCTTTAATGGACTGATATCTAAAACTCCTAGAGAATCATTTGGTAAAAAGACCAAATCGATAAATCCATCTTTATGCATTTTTTCAAGAGGGTCTATGGTAGCATGATGCTCAAGACGATCTGTATAAACTTTTTTCTTTTCACCCAAATGAGCGCAAGAACGCATAGCGGTATTTAGAGCCTCTGTTGCCCCAGATGTAAATAGTATTTGATACGGACGAACGCCTAATTGAGAAGAAATGCTTCTTCGTGAAGCTTCCATTCGAGCCTTTACTTCTCTTCCAAAAGAATGGGTGGAAGAAGGATTTCCAAAAAAATCTAATCCTTCTATGATTGCTTTTTTTGCAGGTTCACACAAAGGAGTTGTCGCAGCATAATCAAGATAAACTCTCACGATATTAATGCATTTAGGGGGTATTGGTCAGTCTACCTTGAATTTTATATATCCAATCAGATTTAAGATTCTATCACCGATTTCATTCTATCAACAAGTGCCTGAGCTACATCAGCATTAGATCCTTCGGCATACACCCTTAAAATGGGTTCTGTATTTGATTTTCTCAAGTGAATCCATCCTTCCTTGAAATCAACTTTCACTCCATCAATCGTACTTACCTCTTCATTAGAAAAGGAAGAAGAAACCCGCTTTAATAAAGCGTCAACATCTAGAGAAGGGTCTAAGTCAATCTTCTGCTTGAGCATTGAGTATGCAGAATAGGAAGCTTTTAATTCGCTTAATTTTTTACCTGATTTTGCCAAATGAGTGAGAATAAGTGCCACGCCAACCAAAGAGTCTCTTCCGTAATGCAGATCCGGTAAAATAATTCCACCATTGCCCTCTCCGCCAATTACTGCATTGGTGCGCTTCATTTCAGTTACAACATTTACTTCACCCACGGCGGATGCTGAATAGCTGTAACCGTGCTTAGCCGTAATATCTCTTAAAGCGCGAGAAGATGAAAGATTTGATACGGTTGATCCACCTTTAATGGGTAATAAAAAGTCAGCGCAGGCTACCAAAGTATATTCTTCGCCAAACATCTTGCCTTCGTCTGTAATCAAGGCAAGTCGATCGACATCTGGATCCACTACAAATCCAACATCACAAGCTTTTTCAAGTGTGAGCTTCATGATTTCTGTTAGATTTTCCTCTAATGGCTCTGGATTATGCGGAAATTGACCGTGCGGTTCACAGTATAATTCATGGATAGTCGTAACACCTAAGCGTCTAAGAAGTAATGGAATAGCAATTCCTCCACTCGAATTCACAGCATCTACAGAAACATTAAAATTGGCTTTTTTGATTGCTTCTACATCTATATAGGGTAGATCTATTATAGCGGCAATATGCTTTTCTAAAAGATCATCTAAAGCAGTAAGCGTTCCAAGCTCATGCACTTCTGAATAATTAAAATCGGTTCTAGCTGCTATTTCAAGGATTCGTTTGCCGTCTTCTGCAGATAAAAACTCTCCTCTTTCATTGAGTAATTTTAAAGCATTCCATTGCACTGGGTTGTGCGAAGCTGTTAGGATAATTCCTCCGTCGGCTTTTTCGAAGACCACCCCCATTTCTACCGTTGGAGTAGTAGAAAGATCAGCGTCCAATACATGAACGCCACACATTCTTAAGGTAGAAGAAACAATCTGCTGAACCATTGGACCAGAAGGTCTTGCATCACGCCCGATCACTATTTTAGGTTGATTATTTCCTGATCTTTCCTTGATAAAGGAAGCGTAAGCAGAACTAAAAGCAACTAAATCTACGGGGGTCAGAGAATCCCCTGCATGTCCACCAATAGTTCCGCGAATTCCTGAGATAGATTTGATTAAAGTCATATTCAAAATTATTGGTCAAAGATAAGTTCTGAAGGTCAGAGTGAATGCTGTTCAAAAGCATGTTAAAAATCGACCATTCTCAATATCTTTGTACCATGGATAGTCCCTATCTTCCTTTCTACAAATTCAAAGCACTGTTTCATGTTTGAAAACGATGGATACAATCTTGACTCGCTCATAGAGAAGTTTGAAGTAATGCTTTCAAGAGGTGATGAATTTTTTTTCGATGCAGATGAATTTGAAGTAATCAGCGATTTTTATTTTGAAACTGGAAAAATACAAAAGGCACTCTATGCCACTCAGTTAGCAGAGAAACTACATCCGTTTACCTCTTCCTTCCCGCTCAAAAGAGCTCAATTTTTAACAGCATCTGATAAAATCGAAGAAGCACTCGCTGCGCTTTCTCGTGTAGAAGAAATGGATCCCGAAAACGTAGAGCTATTAGTAGCTCGTGGCTCTATCTTCAGCAAGAAAGGATTGCATCAAAAAGCGATTAATCTATTTAAAAAAGCCTTTTCACGTCATGAGTTTCCAGAAGAAGTTCTCTCATTGGTAGCAAACGAGTATCAATATATGGGCAACTTTGAAATGGCGCTCAAGCACCACAAAGAAGTGCTCAAAATGGAGCCAGAAGATGATATAGCGCTTTACAGTGTTTCTCTTTGTTATGAAATGCTAAATCAGAACAGTAAAGCCATAGATTTTTTTCAGCATCACATTGAAAATGAGCCATTCTCAGAGCAATCTTGGTACCATTTAGCATTGCTCTATTCCAAGGCAGAAAATTTGCAGGAAGCATTGTGGGCGATTGATTATGCACTCTTAATTGATGAGGAATTTACTGCTGCCTATTATGAAAAGGCTCGGATTTTCGAGCGCTTAGATCGTTTTGAGGAAGCTGCACAAACCTATAAGGATAGTTTTCTATACGATGATCCCTCTGCATATGGCTATTATAAGATTGGATGTTGCTATAGCGAGCTTGAGAATATGCGGAAAGCAAAAATTTTCCTCACAAAAGCTATTAAAGAAGACTCTAGCTTAGATGAAGCACATCTAGAACTCGCTTTGATTTTAGATGAACTAAGTGAAATGCAAGAGGCTCTTTATCATGTCAATAAGGCATGTTCACTCGACTCTGAAAATCCAGAATACTTGCTCACAAAAGCAGAAATCTGTAAAAGAATGGGGCTTCTTCATGAATCCAGCGCTGCCTATACCGAGCTTCTTGAACTTGGGCATACTGACCCAGATATTTATATGGAGTATTCAGAGTTGTTAATTTCCATCGATGAAGTTCAGCAGGGAATGGAATTACTTTATAAAGGTGTTTTGCTAAATCCTTTAAATCCTGAAATACGATTGTATTTGGCAGGTTTTCTTTTCCTTATGAAAGAAGAGGATGAAGCTTGTATCTATTTACAACAAGGCCTGAAAATAAATATGGGAAAGATTGAATATTTCGCTGATCTATTTCCAAGTCTATTAGAAAATGAAAAAGTGAAACGTATAATTCATGCTTTAAGACAGAATTAATGGCGAATAGAAAAGGGTGGAAATCCCATTTACCTATTTTTTTTAGAGGCATGGGCATGGGTGCAGCTGATGTTGTTCCTGGTGTTTCAGGGGGTACAATTGCCTTTATTTCTGGTATCTATGAAGAATTGATTGATACGATTAAGTCGTTTGACCTTAGTCTATTACAATGCCTTATAAAAGAAGGAGTTGCCGTAGCATGGAAGAAAAGCAACGCGAATTTTCTCGTAGCTCTTTTTGCAGGTATCGCAGTAAGCGTACTGAGCTTGGTTCGGGTTATTCACTACCTATTGGATTTCCACCCAATCTTAATTTGGAGTTTCTTTTTTGGACTCATTGTCGCAAGTGCGATCGCCGTTGGAATGAAAATACAAAAATGGAATATTGCAGCCATCGCTCTTCTTTTAGTTGGAGGGGGAATTGCCTATTGGATCACCCAGACAACTCCTTCTGAAACTCCTGATTCACTTTGGTTTATCTTTTTTTCTGGTTCATTGGCAATTTGTGCAATGGTCCTTCCAGGAATTTCAGGCAGCTTTATTCTTTTGTTATTGAAGAAATACGACTACGTTACTGAAGCGATTAAGAATATGGATGTACTTACCATCCTAGTATTTCTTGCAGGATGTGCAGTCGGTCTGCTGAGCTTTTCAAAGGTTTTAAGTTGGATGTTTAAAAAATTCCATGATGCAACTATTGCTTTAATGACCGGTTTTATGATTGGATCTTTAAGTGTTGTTTGGCCTTGGAAGAAAGTGATTGAGTCAAGAATGAACTCGCATGGCGAGCTAGTGCCCTTTCGATATCAGAGTGTCCTTCCACAACAATACGATGGTGAATCTCAATGGTTAATGGCTTCTCTGCTTGCATTGGTTGGCTTCGCTCTCATATTTATCATTGATTCAATAGGTAAAAAAACAGAGCAAAATTAAAACGCCCATTTCAATAGGTCTTATTGGAAAGAGCTTGGTTCATAGCTTTTCTCCAGATTTCTTCAGGAGGCATTTAGATGGGCTCAACTTAGAAACGCAATTTCATTATTCTACCTACGAGAAAGAATCCTTATTCGGATTTAAGGCCTGGGCTGCTAATTTGAATCTCATAGGACTTAATGTTACGCTACCCTATAAAGAGCAAGTTCTATCCTATGCAGACCATATAAGCGAAGAAGCAAGCGCGATTGGAGCATCAAATACACTTCTATTTAAGAAGGACGGAACAATATGGGCTTACAATACGGATTGTCAAGGATTTGCCGAAAGTCTTTTTGAAATCCGCGCCGCAAGCAAAATTAAATCCGCTTTGATACTCGGTACAGGCGGCGCTTCAAAAGCCATTCAATATGTACTTAAATCAAATGGAATTGAGTACAAACTTGCAGGTAGAAATCCGCTGTCTGACATCGCATTTAATTCATTAGAACAGCTCGATTTAGAAGGCTTTAACCTAGTTGTAAATTGTACACCATTAGGCACTTACCCTCTTATCAATGAGGCTCCTAAACTGTTGTATGAAAGTTTAAATGAGAACCACCTTGTGTATGACCTCGTTTACAATCCCTCCCCTAGCCTTTTTCTTACCAAAGCGTTAAATCAGGGGTGTACAATATTGAGTGGAAGAAGAATGCTTGAAATTCAAGCACTTTCTTCTTGGGATATTTGGTACAAATACCTTGTCGCTAGTGAGGAAGGTCTATTTTTGTAGCCGAATCGGCAATCCGAAAAATGGAACACATCGAAAATAGTGAAGAAGCAATGGAGAATATGAACTCTTCAGAAGCCACAACTTCAAAGCCTGAACAAGAAGTGAATCAGGAAATTCAAGATGCATCTGCAGTAAATGCAGAAAGTGCAATTAATTCAGAATCAAATGAATTGGCTTTAGATAGTCCGCCTATTAGTACGACGGAGCCTACAGATGATTCTTCTGACGAAGAAACGGTACAATCTGAAGACGAACATGATGAGGAACTCCCAGAGTTTTCAACCATGGAGACAGATGAGATGCTGGCATTGACAGCAAAACTTCTAATTGACAGACCTATTTCAGAACTGCGGCCTGCATTTGATGGCGTTAAAGCTGTTTTAGATGTTCGTTTTGATGCGGAAGCTCAAAAAAACTTAAATAAATTTATTGAAGAAGGTGGAAATGTAATAGACTTCAGGGATGCAAATCCAAAGAAAGATGCTTTCCGTAAACTCTTCAATGAATACAAGGATAAAAGAAGGGGTTATTATAAGGAGTTAGAGAGTCAGCTGACCAAAAACCTTAGAGCAAAACTTGACCTTATCGAAGAGTTGAAGGCCTTGATACAGAAAGAAGAATCTTTATCAGAAGCTTTTGATGAATTCAAATCCATACAAACAAGATGGAAAGAAACAGGATTTGTACCGAAAGATCAGGCGGATGATGTTTGGAAAACATACCACTTCCACTTGCAAAATTTCTATGATTTTGCTCAAATAAACAGAGACCTTAGAGATTTAGATTTTAAAAAAAATCTAGAGTCCAAAGTGGAACTTTGCGAAAAAGCAGAGAAACTAGTTACTGTTTCATCTATCAAAGAGGCAACGCAATCACTTAATCGACTTCACAAAGACTGGAAGAAAATAGGTCCTGTTGAACCCTTAAAAAGAGACGATGTTTGGGATCGTTTTGCTGCTGCGAGTAAATCTATTCACGACAAAAGGAATGAATGGATTAAAGAACAGGAAGGTCAAAATGCAGAGCGAATTGTAATTAAGAAAGAGATTGTTGCTAGTATGGCAAACTTCTCTACCGAGGGCTTATCATCGCATTCAGCATGGCAGAAGGCCTCTGTTGAAATGGAAGAGTTCTTCACGAAGTTTAAAAGCTTGGGCAGAGTAAACCATAAAGAGAATGATCAGGTATGGGAAGAAGCAAAAAATGCATTTTTCTCTTTCCAACATCTCAGAAATGATTATTACAAAGAAGTGAAGTCACTTTTTAAGGAAAACCTTGAAAAGAAAAAAACACTCATCCTAAAGGCCACTGAATTAAAAGACAGCGAAGATTGGAAGGGTACAGCGGATAAACTTAAGCGTATACAAGCAGATTGGAAGAATACGGGACAGGTTAGCAAAAAGGATTCTGATAAACTATGGAAGGAATTCCGTGGGGTTTGCAATCATTTCTTTGACCGCATGAAGGCCAAGAATGAAGAAGCGCGTCATATTTATGAAGCCAATCATGAAGCAAAAGAAGGTGTATACAACGAGTTGAAAGCCGTTCTAGATTCTGAAGATGGTTTAACACGCGAAATACTTGAAGAGAATATGTCTAAGTTTAGAAAGCTTGGACCAGTGCCTTATGACAAGAAAGAAGTTGAGGAGAAATTCGATAAAATAATTTCAGAATCATTCACCAAATTAAAGATCGATCGCAAGGAAGCTTCTCGTTTGCAATTTGAGAGTAAGGTTGAAATGCTTTCTAATTCTGGAGATGATAAGGGCTTAGATCGTGAACGCTTCCAACTTAGAAAACAAAAAGAAGAGTCCGAAAAAGAAGTGATTCAGCTTGAGAATAACATTCAATTCTTTAGAACAGGTAAGAAGGTAAATCCTATGGTCCTGGAAGTTCAGAAAAAGATTGATATCCAAAAGGATAAGATTAAGGAGTTGGATTTGAAATTAAGGGTTTTACGCAAGGCCTAAGGGCATGACTGTACATGAAGTTTAAAGTAAAAGCGCCTTTTGATCCTACTGGTGATCAACCACAGGCTATTGCCGAATTAGTAGAAGGAATTGAGAGAGGCGATCCCTACCAGACTCTCTTAGGAGTAACGGGATCAGGTAAGACCTTTACAGTAGCGAAAGTTATTGAGAAGGTGGAAAGACCTACCCTAGTTCTTAGTCATAATAAGACCCTAGCAGCTCAGTTATATGGTGAATTCAAGCAATTTTTTCCTGACAATGCAGTAGAATACTTTGTGTCCTACTACGACTATTACCAACCTGAGGCATACATACCGAGCTCAGGAACATACATAGAAAAAGACCTCTCAATAAATCAAGAAATTGAGAAGATGCGCTTGAGTACAACCTCTTCCCTACTCTCTGGAAGAAGAGATGTCATTGTGGTGGCTTCTGTTTCATGTCTTTATGGAATTGGAAATCCGGATTCTTTCTATGCTCAAATGGTTCAAGTTGAAACAGGACAGGTAATTTCTAGAAATGCGCTCCTTCATCAGTTTGTCAGTGCTCTTTATTCAAGAACCGAGGCTACTTTTACTCGAGGGAACTTTAGAGTTAAAGGAGATATTGTCGATATTTTCCCCGCCTATGCAGACATGGTTTATCGTTTTCATTTCTGGGGCGATGAAATTGAAAGAATTGAGTCTTACCATCCAGAATATCCCAATGATACTGAAGCAGTAGAACAGGTTCGAATCTTTCCAGCCAACTTATTCGTTACATCAAAAGACTCTTTAAATTCGGCTATACGTCAGATTCAAGACGATTTAGTGAAGCAAGTAGATTTCTTTAAATCCGACACTCGGTTTCTGGAAGCTAAGCGCTTGGAAGAAAGAACCAATTTCGATCTAGAAATGATTCGAGAGCTTGGCTATTGTTCAGGAGTTGAAAACTACAGTAGATATTTAGATGGAAGGCAACCGGGAACGAGGCCTTTCTGCCTCTTAGATTATTTTCCGAAAGACTTTCTAATGGTGATCGATGAAAGTCATGTAACGGTTTCACAGGTGCGTGCAATGTATGGTGGAGATAGATCAAGAAAGGAAAATCTGGTGGAATATGGTTTTAGATTGCCGGCTGCCATGGATAATAGACCCTTGCGATTTGAAGAGTTTGAGACTTTACAGTCTCAGGTAATTTATGTGAGTGCTACTCCTGCCGATTACGAATTAGATAAGTCTGAAGGAATTGTAGTGGAGCAGCTAATTCGTCCCACTGGTCTTCTCGATCCTGTTATAGAAGTGCGACCTAGTGAGAACCAGGTGGATGACTTGATGGAAGAAATCCGTATTAGAACAGAATTAGACGAGCGGGTATTAGTAACAACGCTTACCAAGCGAATGGCCGAAGAGTTGACTAAGTATTTATCGCGTTATGGAATTCGATGTAGATATGTTCACTCTGATGTAGATACACTCGAAAGAGTAGAGATAATGCGGGATCTGCGTTTGGGCGTTTTTGATGTCTTAATTGGGGTTAACCTTCTTCGCGAAGGCTTGGATTTGCCCGAAGTATCTCTAGTCGCAATTTTGGATGCTGATAAGGAGGGCTTCCTACGATCTGAGCGATCGCTTGTTCAAACCATTGGAAGGGCTGCCAGACACCTAAGGGGCAAAGCTATTATGTATGCGGATAAGATTACGAATAGCATGCAGAAAACCATCGATGAAACTTACCGTCGCAGAGATATTCAAATGGCTCATAACAAAGCCAACGGATTAGAACCTACTGCATTGAAGAAGTCTAGAGAAGAAATTATTGCGCAGAGCTTTGCTGCTGGTTCTAAATCAGATTACAATCAAGATGTAACCAAAACATCGCTTGCTGCTGATGAAATTGTTCAATACGGAAGCAAACAAGACATTCAGAAACTGATTGATTCTACTCGAAAAGACATGGAAAAGGCTGCGAAAGCACTGGATTTCATCCAAGCAGCTAAACTAAGAGACCAATTAATGGAGTTGGAAGCCAGGCGAAGTAGTTTAAATAAATAGGAGCTCTTTATCTATTTGGGTCGACCGCAAGAAATGCTCGGTCTTTCTCAAATCTTCAAACAATACCCTATCCTTTTTTAACGGAGGAACTATTTCCCTATATGTAGTTAAAAACTGTTCTAGGAAAGTAGACGTCTTTCTTTCACTTAGCCACAATGCTTGAGATGCATTCATCAATTCTATCGCTAGAATGGACTCAACATTTTCAATCACCTTCAATAATTTCGTTGCCGAATTGGCACCCATACTAACGTGATCTTCTTGATTATTGGAGGATGGAATACTATCCGCTGAAGCCGGCATGCACAAGGCTTTATTTCTACTGGCTATGGATGCCGCAGTATACTGTGGAATCATAAAGCCTGAGTTTAAACCCGGTTCACTTATTAAGAATGCGGGTAAGCCCCTAGAGGCGCTAACAAGCTGATACACCCTTCTTTCTGAGATACTTCCCCATTCCGAAACAGCCAAAGCAAGATAATCCAATGCCATCGCGATCGGTTGTCCATGAAAGTTTCCTCCGCTGATAATAGCTTCCTCTCTAAACAAGGTTGGATTATCAGTTACCGAATTAATCTCATCTTCTACCACCTTACGTACATACTCTAGTACGGAATGACTTGCGCCATGTACTTGAGGAATGCAACGAAAAGAATAAGGATCTTGAACATGCCCTTTTGCTGATTTAAAAGTGGCGCTGTCTGATAGAATATTACGTATACGTTCTGCCACTTTTCTCTGTCCGCTATGCCTGCGAACCAAGTGTAAACGCGCATCAAAAGGCTCCGGACGGGCATCGAAAGCATCAATCGATATGGCGGAGATTAAATCTGCGAAATAAGATATTCGATAGGCTTTTACCAAAGCATATGCACCAATAGACGACATAAATTGAGTGCCATTCAATAAAGCCAATCCTTCTTTGGGTCCCAACTCTTCTTTAAAATCCGCTTCAATCTGAAAAGCCTTGGTTTCTTTTTGATCAGAATCAATATCCCAAATTTCTCCTTTGCCAATTAAAGGCAAACACAAATGCGCCAAGGGAGCTAAATCACCGGAGGCCCCTAATGAACCAAATTCATAAATGACTGGTAGCAGATCCTGATTGTTCAGCTTCAACAGTCTTTCAACTGTTGATACTTTTACCCCAGAAAATCCCTTAGATAACGAATGTGCCTTAAACCAAAGCATAAGCCTACTTATTACCGGCTTCATTCGATCTCCAGTGCCGACCGCATGAGACATCACTAGATTTTCTTGGAGTTGACTTAGATCTTTACCATCTATGGTCGTTTCACATAAAGAACCAAAACCTGTATTTATTCCGTAAATCGGTCGATCTGATTTCTCGATGAAATCCATCATCCAGTTTACGCTTTTAGAAATTTCATCTTTTGCCTCTTCAGAAAGCGCTAAATGCGAAGGTTGCTCAAGAAAGTCTGCAACGTGTCCCAAGTCGATATCTCGCTCGGGATGAATGGAAATGGGGGTAGTATTCATCTTTGTCAAAGGTGAATAAAACTACTTAAACTAAAAATCCTGCTGGACAGAGAATTTGCTCTCTTATAATACTTTCTGTTTCGTCTGGAAATGGAATGGCGAATTCAAAACCTTGCTCTACCCACTCTCTTAAACTAGCAAGTATTGTTTCATCAAATACTTCTGAGAATGAAACACCTAATCTATTTAATGCTTGAGCATTACATTCTTGTTCGTATTGATTCTTAATGGGAATAACGAATAGTTTCTTACCTAGATAAAGTGCTTCTGCGGGTGATTCAAATCCTGCGGATGTAAGCAAGCCGGTACAGCTTCTCAGGCTTTCTATGAAGTCGGTATTTCCAACGGGTCGAATTAAAACATTCTCAATCTGCTTACTTTCTCTGATGTTCTTTGAGAAAAGCTGCCACTCTGAATTGGGAATTTGTTTCACTATCCGAATGATTTCTTCATCCTTAAAGGCCGGAAGATATAGGGTGTAATGTGGAAGGGTTTCTACTTTCAATTCTCGAATCTCAGACCGAATTACTGGAGTAAATATGAAGGAATCAAAGGCTTCAAAATGAAAACCTATGGGCCAAGTGCATGGTGCGTAGTTCTTGAGAACGATTTCACCAATCGGATCTTTCCTTTTTGGTCTTGGAGTCTTGTTTGACAGAAAACTCACTTGATGACCCATTCCAAAAATCTTCTTTGATCTTAGTTTCGCGGCCCAAGCAATGGTGCATTCAAAATCATTGATAACAATATCGTATTTATGAATTGGAAATTGGAATATTTCTTTGACCAGCCTCCATATCTTATTCTTTATAAAGGTTTTAGAGTAGCTCAGCCCTCCACTCCCACTATAAATAAAGGTCAAGCCACTTACTCTGTACTTTATGGGATACCCAATGTCAACTTGGCTTTGATCGCCGCTCAGAACAACATCAAGCTCTCCGTATTTTCTTAGGATTGGTATGATTTCTCGAGCACGCGCCACATGCCCATTTCCAGTTCCCTGAATGGCATATAAAATGTTAGGTCGTTTCAATATTGGATAGAATCTCTGATTTGATAAACGGATTTATAAAGGAAGCGAGTTTTTCTAGATCCTTCATAGAATCGTCCTCTTCTTCTTCTTCCTCCATTAAAAAAGAAGCTGTATGTGAATACAAACTCCATTTATTCTCATGCCATTCCAAGCTGCTTAGACTCTCTACCCAATCACCAGAATTTAAATAGGTGCATTTCTTTCCATTGCGATCAATTTCTCGAATCTGGGCATGGTGAATATGGCCACAAACCACATAATCAAACGAATTACTAATTGCCAGTTCAATTGCCGTCTCCTCAAAATCTGAAATAAAGGAAATAGCCTTCTTTACGCTTTGTTTAATCCGTTTTGAAAGAGAGTACTTCTCTCTTCCTAACTTCTCTAAAATCCAATTTGTAAATCGATTGATCACTATGAGAAGGTCATATCCCCATCCGCCCAACTTCGCCAAGAATTTAGCGCTATGGATGGAAGCATCGAATACGTCTCCATGAAAAAACCAAGCTTTTTCTCCGTTTAGATCAAGTACCAATTTATTGAGCAAAGAGAAATGATCGAGTTCTAAATCTGTAAACTTCCGCAAGAATTCATCGTGATTACCTGTAATGTAATAGACTTTATTTCCACGCGATGCTACCTTGAGTATTTCTTTTAAAACCTTTAAATGATTCATTGGGAAGTAGCGCTTTCGAAACTGCCAGATATCAATAATATCTCCGTTTAGAATCAAGATCTTCGGATCTATACTCTTTAAGTATTGCACAAGCTCTTTGGCGTGACAGCCATACGTTCCTAAATGTATGTCTGACAGTACCACCAGCTCGACTTTCCGCTTTTCCATTCGTATTTAAATCCATACGAATTTGAGCATAAATAGCGCTGAGAGCAGCAGAAAGCAAAAGTTTAACCTTTAAGAAATATTGAGGTAAAGAGGCCTATCTCATTGATTACAAACGAATACCCTTATTCATTTCTACAATAAGCCTGAAATACGCATGGCTGCTATCAATTGTGCTGAAAGGGCATCACTTGCTTCTACCAAGGGCAATCGAACCAAGGGCTTCATGACATTTAAATGACTTAATGCCGACTTAACACCTGCTGGATTTCCTTCTGCGAATAAAAGCTCGGTAAGCTCAAAAAGACGATAATGTATTTCCTTTCCTCTTTTTATATTTCCTGCTTTAGTTTCACGAACCATTTCTGAGAAAAGAGCACAAGCCAGTTGTCCGCTTACAGAAATAACCCCTTTCGAGCCCATACAAATCATTGGAAACGATAGGTTGTCATCTCCTGAGAGAACTTCAAAATGAGCAGGCTTCCCTGCAATTATTCTGGAAATCTGAGTAAGATTTCCAGAGGCTTCTTTAACAGCTATTACCTTTTTGGAATAATGCGCCAATCGCAAACAAGTCTCTGCTGAAATATTAGAAACCGTTCTTCCAGGCACATTATACAATATGATTGGCAATGGACTATGGTCTACAATCTCCTTGAAATGTCTGTAAATACCTTCTTGCGTAGGTTTATTATAATAGGGCGCCACACTGAGTATAGCGGAGAATAAACTGAGATCTCTAGTCTTCAACTCCTCAACAACTGCATGGGTATTATTTCCTCCAACGCCAATGACCAAAGGCAATCTCGATGCGTTGGCTTCTATAATCCAGGTAATAACGTGCTCTTTTTCTTCTGCATTTAAGGTAGCTGCTTCTGCAGTAGTTCCCATTGCAACAAGAAAATCCACTCCCCCTTGAATACAATGCTCTATATGGGTAAATAGTGCTGCTTTATCTGGATTTCCAGATTCAGTAAAGGGAGTGACTAAAGCGACTCCTGTTCCCCAGTTCTCTAATTTTCTCAAGCGGTATTAATTTGCTGTAAATAATGTAACATCTCTGAGCAATAACTCTTTGAACCCATATTTTCTGGACGCATAAGCACCAAATCAAAAGAGCTGAAGGAATCGTCGAAAGACCCTACTCTGCAGTCTGAATGGGCTCTAGAGCAGATGTATTGAATCGTAAGATCAGGCTCCTCTGTCAGGCAAAATAAAAGATCGTAATCCTTTGATAGGTATGGTCTAATCCAATCGCCTTTGGGCTGACTGAATATATTTAAAGCCTTTTTTCCAAAAATTTTAAAATATGGATGTTTACCATGAGCTTCTTCCAATTTTGGATCGAAAAGTAAAACATCCAATGGTCGGTCTTTCGAGTTGATAAGTGAATACCAAGATTTCCAAGCTTTTAAATCCCACTTCTCATCTAAAACACCAACAATGAGTACATTACGAACAGATTTCCAGCCAACATAGCCCCTTTTACTAGAGGTGGGCTTTTTTCTTTTGAGAAGAAATCGCGCAATAGATTCTTGAAGCATAATATGGATCTGTACTCTTCCAAATTTACCCAAATTTGCAAACTAGAATAGGGTTCAGTGTAGATATTAAATTAATGACCTATAAATGAGGATATTATTTTATTCACTTTGTTGTGTATTTGTCTTTTCTTGCAAATCCATCCAACCAATTTCTGCTGAAAGTGGCTCTAAATTGATCGCAATTGAAAGCGCAGCCGGCGACTCAATATCCCATTATTTCTATACTCTTACCAAGCTATACCGAGATTCTCTCGGCAAAGAGATGAATGAGGTCTTATTTGTGAATCCTAGGCCCATGAACCGCTCAGGGCGCATGGACAGTTTGAATCAAAAGAGACTTTGGAATTGGATTACCGACGCCCTTCTTTGGTATAGCAAAGACTCCTTGAATTGGGAATCCAACCTTTGCTTGCTCAATAAAGGGGGGTTCAGAAGAGATATAGATTCGGGCAAGGTGCGTATGATGGATATCTTCGAATTGCTTCCTTTCGAAAATTACTTAGTTGAAGTGACACTCGATTCCTTGGCATATAGCCAAATGAAAACCTATTTATTGCAGAATATCCAACCACAATCTGGATTGCAGATGGGATTTATAAACGATAGCTTGGTTTCAATCGATTCGTCCCTTTCTCCTTCGCAAGGAGAAAGTATAAAAGTGCTAACCATTAATTACTTAGCGGATGGAGGCGATTATATGTCCTTTTTTAAGGATAAACCTAGAAAGACCTCTAGCGTTCTTATTCGCGATGCCATGATCGCCTATCTACGCGCTTTCCCAAATCAATTTCCAACCATAGATTCAAGAACCTATGTCATTGAATAGACGTGACTTTCTAAAATTGGGCAGCCTCGCTTCTGCGGCTAGCCTTTTGCCGCTGGATCTGTATTCAAGTCCAAGGCCTTCGCGACTTAGTATTTTACATACCAACGATACACATAGCAGAATAGACCCTTTTCCTGCTTCCGATTCTAAATACCCAAATAAGGGCGGTGTCTTGGGTAGAATGGCCGCTATACACCCTTTTAGGCAGGAAGAGGAGCAAATGCTCTTATTGGATGCTGGCGATATTTTTCAAGGCACTCCTTATTTCAATTTCTTTAAGGGTGAAATTGAAATAAAACTCATGTCTTCCATGGGCTACGATGCAGCTACCATGGGAAATCACGACTTTGATGCCGGATTAGATGGATTTGAAAAACAATTGAAGCATGCTGATTTTCCATTTTTAACTTCCAATTACGATTTTAGAAATACGCTCTTAGAGGGAAGAACCCAAGCGCATACTGTCTTTAAAAAGGGCTCTTGGAAAGTAGGCGTATTCGGATTGGGAATTGAGTTGGATGGCTTAGTTCAACAATCTCAATTTTTAGAAACGCAGTACCTCGATCCAATTGAAATGGCTCAAGAACAAGTGAAACAACTGAAAAAGAAGGACTGTAACCTCATTGTTTGCCTTTCTCATTTAGGATATAAATATGGAAATGATAAAGTATCAGATCTACACCTTGCTCGGCTTTGTCCAGAAATCAATATTATAATTGGTGGACATACACATACTTTCCTAGATCAAGGGCGTTTGATTAAACACTCTGACAATCAAGAAACACTGATTGCCCAAACGGGTTGGGGTGGAATAAACCTAGGTAGAATTACCGTAGAAGAACATCAGAACAAGCTGAGTTTTGTCAACTGTGAGGTGCAGGCTATTTATGCCTGATCAATAAGCTGTATAAAGTCTGCTTCACTTATAATTCGGATTTTCAAGTCCTCTGCCTTCTTCCGTTTGGCGGGGCCCATATCGGAACCGGCCAAGACTATACTGGTTTTAGATGAAATTGAAGAACTCAATTTTCCGCCATGCTTTTCAATTTCTGCTTTAATAGAGTCTCTACTAAATTGCTCAAAACTGCCAGAAACTACGATGCTTAAGCCTTTTAAGGTTTCGGTGGTGCCTTCTTGCTTTATGGCTTGCATTTGAAGTCCCTCCTTTTTTAAACGCTCTATCAACTTGCGATTTTCTTCATTTCCAAAAAATTGGATGAGGCTATCGGCTATTCGATCACCAATTTCTTCTACTAGAAGTAATTCTTCCTTGGAGGCTTTTTGCAAAGCTTCCATTGAATGCAGGGCCTTAGCTAACTTCTTGGAAACCGTTTCTCCCACATAACGAATGCCCAATCCGAAAAGCAATCGCTCAAAGGGCTGTTTTTTCGATTGAGCTATGCCCTCTATAATATTATCGGCCATCTTTTGCCCTACTCGATCAAGCGGAAGTAGGTCTTCTTTGCTAAGGATGTATAAATCCGCTAAATTTTCAATGAGATCATTCGACAATAAAAGGTCAAGCGTCTCGGGGCCCATTCCTTCTATATCCATTGCCTTTCGACTAATGAAATGTTCAAGCCTGCCTAGAATCTGAGGCTTACAATGAAAAGCATTGGAACAATAATGCTGCGCTTCTCCTTCTTCGCGAATAAGTTCGGTACTGCATTCTGGACAATGGGTTATATAATGCACTTTCTCTGCCTGTACTCTTCTCTTTTCGAGATTCACTCCTACGATCTTAGGAATAATCTCGCCACCTTTCTCTACAAAAACGTAATCCTTAAAATGCAGCCCCAGTTTTTCAATCTGATCGGCATTGTGCAAGGAGGCGCGCTTAACGGTTGTACCCGCCAATTGAACAGGACTCAAATTGGCTACGGGTGTAATGGCTCCAGTTCTTCCTATCTGATACTGAATACTTTCCAATTGACTCTCGGCACGCTCTGTTTCAAACTTATAGGCTATTGCCCATCGAGGAGATTTAGCTGTAAATCCAAGCTCTTCTTGAAGGGGAATGGCATTTACCTTTATCACTACTCCGTCTACATCAAACGGTAGATTCGATCTGTTTTGATCCCAATGCGCTATGAAATCTTGAATATCGTTTAGTCCCAGACAGCGCTTCCGCATGGGTTCTTGTGGGACTTTCAATCCCCATTTTGCACATTCATTCAGATTTTCCCAATGACTAGAGCGTGCATTCAGTTCTGTCTGAACGGCATATACATAGCAATCGAGTGGACGTTTGGCCACTTCTGCGCTATCCTGCATCTTCAATGAGCCCGAGGCAGAGTTGCGTGGATTGGCAAAGGCTTCCAATCCCATTTCAACGCGCTCTTCATTCATCTTTCTAAATCCCTCTAAGGGCATGAAAATCTCTCCTCTCACTTCCAAGATGCTAGGAAAATCGTCTCCTTTTAATTGGAGCGGAATACTGCCTATAGTGCGCACATTCACCGTAATATCGTCTCCTTTTAAGCCATCGCCACGGGTTACTGCTCGTACAAACTTACCTTCTTCGTATACCAAGCTTATGGCTGCTCCATCGTATTTCAATTCGCAAATAAACTCGGGGGAACTGCCTAAGCTTTTCTCAACACGAACAATAAATTCGGTCAGTTCTTCAATAGAATATGTATTCCCAAGACTCAGCATGGGCCTTTGATGTGTCACATTATCAAAAGATTTTGTAACAGCCCCTCCTACTCTTTGACTGGGAGAATTGGAATGAAAGAAGATGGGATATGCTTTCTCTAGGTCCATCAATTCCTGCATTAAGGTATCAAATGCACGATCGCTTAATTCAGGCTGATCATCTATATAATACAAATGGTTGTGTCGATTCAATTCCGAACGCAAGCTTTCAATCTTGCTTTTTATTGCCTCTTCTGTCATGCCTTTTTCTTTCCAATTATAAAGCGCGCTCTCGATGCCAAATCAAAACCTATCTCGAATTCAATATTCCTCTTTTCACAATACGCCGCCACTTCTTTTGCCTTGGGTGGATGAATTTCTACTGCCAAGGTACCTTCGTCTATTAGAATAAATTGAGCTGCATCTACAATGGCCTTATAGAAATAAATGGTATCCTCTTCGGGAGCAAAAAGGGCCAAATTAGGCTCGTAATCCAATACAGTTTTACTCAAGTTCGATCGATCTGAGAAAGGTATATAGGGTGGATTAGACACAAGAAGGTCGAATGCTTCCAGCTCTTTCAAACTAGAAGTATTAGTCATATCTCCTTGTTCAAAATGCACTTCCAATCCTTGCTCTAGCGCATTTTCTCTTGCAATATGTAGGGCCTCTTCCGAAACATCTAAGCCGAGTATGTATGCCGATGGATAGCATTTTTTCAATGCCAATGCAATAGCTCCGCTTCCTGTGCCTAAATCGAGTATCCGCTTAGGCTTTGGATTCAGATTAGCCAAAAGCTGAACCAGTTCTTCCGTTTCGGGTCTAGGAATAAGCACATCTCCATTCACTTTGAGTTCCATTCCGTAAAACTGTGCCCTTCCTGTTATATGTTGTACTGGAACGCCTTTTACAATCTGACTCAATTGATCTTTGATATCAAGTAGCTCAGTCTCGCTGAATACGCGATGGGACGATAAAATACGATCCGTAGAGCTCCAATTGAATTTCTGAAAAAGAAGCTCATTTAGGATTGCCTTGCCTTCGGATACAGTATTTCCTTCCGCAAGCAATTCGTGCAATGCTGCCCTTTCAAATTCTTGAAGCTTCATTCTACGAAGGTCTATAAGTAGGAGCATATTTGAAAGCACTCGATCGCTGAAATTCACTCCAGACTAGATTATTATAATGGTTCATATAATTTCTCAGAAATTAGCATCAAATAATTTACTTTTAATAAAAACTAAACAAGCATGACACGCATTAAATTATACACTTTCCTACTGGCTTTGGGAGTGAGTTCAGCTTCTTGGGCTCAGGACCTTAGATCTTCTGAGGTTCCTAAATCGGTACAAGAATCGTTTATCCAATCTGGTGGACCCGTGAAAGGCGTTAGTTGGGAAATGGAAGATGAATTGTACGAAGCCGAATACAAAGTAAATGGCAATGAGGTCTCTAAGGTATTTGCAAAGGATGGCACTTTCATAGCAACTGAAACAGAAATGAAAGTAGCTGATTTACCTGCTGCAATTGGTAAATTCACTTCGGTTCGTTTCCCAGGTAAAAAGATTTCTGATGCTTCAGAAATAGAAGACGCGGATGGAAACAAGGTCTACGGACTTGAAATCGATGGCGAAGATTATCTATTCGATAATAATGGACAGATACTCAATGCAATTGAATAGGATGAGAACGCAGGTGTAAAAAAGGAAGACGTTAACGAGATAATTAAGATTAAAACGTTCGAGCAACTCCTAAAAAGATACCCCAACTATTGTAATACTCGGGTTTATAGTCGTAACTCAATTCGGCAATAAGCTCGAGTTTTTCATTTATTGGGTAGTTGGCCTCCGCTCCCACTTTAACGAGAAATAGATTTTCACTCTCCTCAAATTCAATTCCACTTCCTACCGCAATAGACAACCAATGCATGGGTTTATATTGTACAACAGGCACCATAGACCAAGGAAAATTACGACTGATTTCTCCTTCTACCCCTCCGTCGCCCTCGAAGGTCTCCACTTCGAAATTGGTAATAACCAAATCAGACTGCAAGCCTATCCCCCATTTATGATTGAGTTTATAACTGTAGCCGAATCCAAAAGCAGGAACCGACAACCAACGACTTTCTCCATCTAATATGCCTGCATCTAAATGCGTATGACCTATTAGGATAGAAAGGCTATGCCTTTCTTCTAATTCCTGTGCTCCCTCTTGTGCCCACAGAGATGAACTGCATAAAGCAAATAAGAGCAATGTACTTGCTTTAAAAATCGATAATTTCATGCTGTATTTATATATAAAGGCCAAAAATACGGCAGATGGGTGGATTCGTTCGTCTTAATTCCTCTCATACACTTTTAAGAGGAATGCATAACTGGCTTTGGTCCTATGTAAATTTAAACCCATTGTAAGATCACTTTAGATTAGAACTCAAGCCTAATTTATTATAAATCGATTAAGTCGGATAGTGGATGCCCTTCAATGCATCTGATTGGCTTTTTTTTAGACTGCACTACTGTAATTATTATATCTACTCAAAAGTGGACAAGGCCATGGAAACAAACTGGATTACAGTCCTTATTCTTACCACTTTCTCCTAGCCTATTTACACCTTCGGTTTTAGATTGATTTCTTACTGATCGGCCATATCTCTTGTATACTTTTCATCCTCAATAGGTTCAATGACAATTTAAACTTCGCAGAAACCCATCCAGAATTCTATAAGGGCAATGCTTCCATTACAGAAAGTATTGTGAAAGGCCGCAGCATTCTTGCCATAATCAATGAATACGACAAAGCACTCGATCTCCTGCCCTTTCCCTATTACGATATCCTAAAATCGAAAAGAGAAGTATTTACAGACGCTATTTTAAGAATGGCTAATCTTGTGAAAGCCTAAGCAAAGAGTTGAGTGAATATGCGCATAGTATACGCACAGAATTGTTCAACGAGCGTGCCGACACAAGCATTTTGCGTGCGAAGAACATTCTAGACCTAATACATGAGAATAAATCAGCACTAGAAGCTTTGTCCAATGGAAAAAGAGCATCGAAAAAGCCCAGACTTCTTATAATAATTATAAAGATGTGTCGGTTAAGTCCACCCTTCGTAGATCAGAGGCAAGGAATTAAGAGCGAGGATATCGATAAGTGCATGAAAGAGCTAAACGAACTCTTTATACATCAGCTCGATCACCTCATTCATTCATTCGCTCATTCGTATACTTCTAATAATAAATTATTTACATATGTATGTCCTCATTATATAAAGGCCAAAAAAGTAAGTTCTAATCCAAGAGCTGAATCTGAAGATTCAGCTAAAGATTCAGCTCTTTCCAATCTTCCAACAAAATATTTCGAGAGAAGCAATCCTCCACCTATCGCTCCTTCGGGCAGTACTACTGAGGAAATTTAATACTCTATCATTCCCTTGAATAATGGGGCTGCATCCTAAATAAAACAGACTCATGCAGCCCTTGAATATTGACATTTTATGGATTAAAAATCCATTCTATTAAGACCTTAGTTTCTTTAATTAAATGCGCAGTTCTGCTCATATTGTTTTAAATTTAAGCTCTACTCAGCTTTTAAAAAAGCCCACAATCAAAACCTTTTCCCCATGGCTTTCACAGAAGAAGACTTTTTGGATTCCAAGACCTCAAATGATCTCAGGAAGATTGCGAAAAAGAAAGATATCTCCATCAGAAAAGCACTTAAGAAGAATAAATACGAGGAGGAATTGCATTTGCTCCAGTCCGAATTTGTAAATCTTCAAAAATCCATATCCCAAAAGAAAATGCGGGTAGCAATCTTATTCGAAGGAAGAGATGCTGCTGGAAAGGGCGGCTCCATCAAACGATTCAAAGAGCATTTAAATCCGCGTAGTTCACGTTCCGTTGCCCTCACTGTGCCCACAGAAGTTGAAAGAGGGCAATGGTATTTTCGTCGGTATATCAAAGTCCTTCCCAATCCGGGTGAGATGGTATTCTTTGATCGCAGTTGGTATAATCGTGCAGTAGTTGAACCTGTGATGGGCTTCTGTAGCAAAGAGCAATACGAGAAATTCATGCTGCAAGTGCCTGAATTTGAACATATGCTCTTTGAAGATGATTTGCGCATCATTAAGTTTTGGTTCTCTATCTCGCAAAAAGAGCAGCAGGATCGTTTCGATTCTCGACTAGATAATCCCTTGAAAAGATGGAAGTTCAGTCCCGTAGATAAAAAAGGTCAGGAACTGTGGAACGAGTATACTTACCATAAAGAACAGATGTTCAGTCGTACACATACCAATTTCAGTCCTTGGATTATTGTAAAAACCAACGACAAACAAAAGGCTCGTCTTGAAAGTATGCGTTATGTGCTTTCGCTATTCGACTACGAAGGGAAAGGCGATTCAGGTATAAGCCTACTACCCGACCCAAACATTGTTTCTCGCTATTATAGAGGATCCAAACAAATTGATAATTAATCCGATATGAGTCAGATTAAACTAAGCAAAGGAGATTTGGCATTGCTAAATTCTAAGCTCGGATTGCATTTACTCTTTAAGAATAGGAAGCTGAATATTGAAAAGGCACTGGAAGAACTGCATTATTATCAGCTACTTAAAAAGCAACAAGAAGAACTCATTCTTTTGCAGAAATGGGTAATTGAGAAGGGTAAAAAAATGGTCATTCTTTTTGAAGGAAGAGATGCGGCAGGCAAAGGGGGAGCGATTAGAAGGATTACGGAATACATTAATCCGAGGCACTTCCGAATTGTGGCCTTGGGCATTCCTAGCGAAGATGAGCGCAATCAATGGTTCTTACAGCGCTACATTCAACATTTACCAAAGCCAGGTGAAATTGTATTCTTCGACCGCAGCTGGTACAATCGCGCAATTGTAGAACCTGTAAATGGCTTTTGTACCAAAAAAGAATACAAAGTATTTATGTCTCAGGTGAATGACTTTGAGCGCATGTTGGTACAATCCGATACCTACTTTCTAAAATTATACTTCTCTATGAGCAAAGAAGAACAAGCCTATCGCTTCAAGGAAATAAAGGCTAGTCCTCTAAAAAAATGGAAGATTACTCCAGTAGATGAGCGCGCCCAAGAATTATGGGATGATTATACTTCTTATGAGGAGAAGATGTTTGATGTATCGCATACAGAGCATTCGCCATGGCATATCATTGAAGCCGATCACAAATCAAATGCGCGATTGGAAGCCATAGAAAAGGTATTGGAAAGTGTGCCGTATAAAGAATAAATCCGGATGAAAAGTCAAGTTTACGGCTTGTGTCCTATCCAAACAATTAGATTAATTTCGAAAACCATGAAAACAACTACCCCAATTAAATCTTCCTTGCTCTTTTTTACCCTGCTTTCGATTGGGTTTGGGTGCAAGCAAGAAGCACAAGAAACGAGTATGATAGAAAACCCATTATTGCAAGAGTGGAAAGGCCCTTACGGCGGGGTTCCTGCTTTTGATCAAATGAAATTAGAAGATGTGAAGACGGCCATTCTTCAAGGAATGGATGAAAAGTGGATTGAAATTGAAGCCATTGCAAACAGTGATAATCCACCCACCTTCGAAAATACCATTGTAGAATTAGAACGCGCAGGCCAAGCCTTAGATCGCGCCTTTCAATATTATGGCATCTTCAGTAGCAATTTATCCTCTCCTGAATTTAGAGAAATAGAGGCCGAATTGGCTCCAGTGATTTCAGAGTTTGGATCGAAGATTACTCAAAATGAAAAGCTCTTCATTCGTATCAAATCGGTATACGATGCCGCACAAGTAAATCCATTGGAAGCAGATCAACAACGTGTAGTCGATCTGATTTATAAGCAGTTTGCCATGAATGGAGCAGAACTCGATGCCACTCAGAAGGTCGAATATGCCCGCATCAACAAAGAGCTTTCTAGCTTGTACACTAGCTTTTCCAATAATGTATTGCACGATGAGGAGAACTATATCACATACCTAAGCGAAGAACAGTTGAGCGGTCTTTCCGATGGCTTCATTAAATCGGCTGCTTCTATTGCTAAAGAAAAAGGACAAGAGGGCAAATACGCCATCACAAACAGTCGCTCGTCTATGGATCCTTTTCTTACCTACTCTAGCGAGCGCAGCTTGCGCAAGCAAGTATGGACGAATTATTATTCGCGCGGCGACAATGGTGATGAGTACGACAACAATGCCATTATCGCAGAAATTCTACAATTGAGACGCGCTAAAGTGGAGATTCTAGGTTTCTCAAACTATGCCGAATGGCGCCTCCAAGACCGTATGGCTAAGACGCCTGAAAATGCAATGAACTTGATGGAAGCAGTATGGCCTGCTGCCATTGCACGTGTGGATGAAGAAGTGGCCGATATGCAAGCCATTGCAACTGCAAAAGGAGAAGCCGAGAACATAGAAGCATGGGATTATCGCTTTTATGCCGAGCAAGTGCGCAAAAAGAAATACGATTTGAATTCAGATGAGGTAAAACAGTATCTGCAACTCGATAAGTTAACCGAAGCCATGCATTATGTGGCCGGGAGATTGTTCAATTATACTTTCACCCTTGTTCCAGCCAATAGCGTTCCTATATTTCATCTCGATGTTTCGGTTTGGGAGGTTACCAATTCCACCACGGGTGAGAATATCGGTTTATGGTATTTAGATCCCTATGCTCGTGAAGGCAAGCGTTCAGGTGCTTGGGCAACCATGTACCGTTCTCAGTCGAGCTACGATGGTGAGATCAATGTATTGGCATCGAATAATTCTAATTTTGTAAAGCCCGCGGAAGGCGAAGCGCTATTGGTCTCTTGGGATGATGCCACAACTTTCTTCCATGAGTTTGGACATGCATTGCATTTCTTTTCTTCCGATGTGCGCTACCCTATTCTAAATAGCGGTGTACGCGATTATACTGAATTCCAATCGCAACTATTAGAGCGCTGGCTTTCTACAGACGAGGTAATCCAGAATTATCTTGTTCACAACCAAACAGGAGAGCCTATGCCCACCGAATTGGTTCAGAAAATTAAAAATGCCTCTACTTTTAATCAAGGATTCTCTACTACAGAGTATTTGGCTTCTGCCCTTATGGATATGAAGTTTCACCTCGCCGATCCGAGTGATTTAGATGTAGATGCTTTTGAACGCGAAACCCTGACCGAGTTAAAAATGCCCAGTCAAATTCCAATGCGTCATAGAACACCGCATTTCGGACATGTATTCTCAGGTGAAGGCTATGCCACGGCTTATTATGGCTATATGTGGGCAGATGTGCTTACAGCCGATGCTGCTGAAGCATTTGCCGAAGCTCCTGGTGGATTCTATGATAAAGAGCTTGCAGATAAATTGGTGAAATATCTATTTGCTCCTCGCAACTCAATGGACCCAGCCGAAGCTTATCGTTTGTTTAGAGGAAGAGATGCCAAGATGGAAGCACTTATGCGCGATCGCGGTTTTCCTGTAGTAAGCGAATAATATCAACCCAAAGGATGGCTTGTATTCTCTCAAAGAGAAAACGAGCCATCCTTTTTCATTCTACCCCATTCGTTTCTAGCTATGATGATCCACTCAATCCATTATTTTAACACCTTTATAAAGGTTGCCGAAAACAGTCCTAGTCTTGTGGCTGAAATGCTTCCTTTAAAAGGCGATGTGCCTACCGTAGCGAACCTTCAATTCAATACAGTCTCTCATAATCCCTATGCTTTCACCTCTGATGAAGTATTATTTGCCGTATCTGCAAAGAGAAAAAAGCTGGATAAAAGAAGATTAGACAAAGAACAGGAACTCATTTTTTCAAAAAGACAGCCATACTTTAGAGCATTCCCACTCCCTAAAGGGTACGGATGGGGAGTGCATAGCAATGAAGAGGGGGAGATTTCACCCTATGCTTTGAACGAAGATGCATATCACCGTTTTTTGTTGGATGAAAGCCTTCAGAAAGTAAAAGCGATACGATCGGATAGAAAGACAAATTCCAAATAAAAGAATTCTACTTTATGCACCTTTTTCCTTTAGAGATTGATCCAAATAAAAACTGGCTTCCAATGGATGGTTGTGTTCTCTATCTAAGAAATATAGTAGGACCCATCGATATGCAGGTGGGTTACTTTCAATCCCTATTTCATAGCGTTGAATGGAAAAATGACGAGGCAATTCTCTTTGGAAAAAAGATCATTACAAAGAGAAAGGTAGCTTGGTATGGAGATGAGCCTTTTAGTTATACCTATTCGAATGTGACAAAACAAGGATTGATATGGAATAGTGATTTACTGGAAATTAAAGCATTAGTAGAAGATAAATGTGGTGAAAGCTTTAATAGCTGCTTGCTTAACCTATATCACAATGGTTCAGAGGGAATGTCTTGGCATAGCGACGGAGAAAAAGACTTAAAAGCAAATGGTACTATCGCCTCTTTGAGTTTAGGTGCAGAAAGGAAATTTGCATTCAAGCACAAGCAAACAAAAGAGAAAGTAGAACTTTGGTTAGAGTCTGGCAGCCTTTTACTTATGAAAGATCAAACTCAATCGCACTGGCTTCACCGTCTCCCTCCTAGCAAGAAAATACATGAGCCTAGAATCAACCTTACATTCCGAAACATCGTAAAATAGAATGGTATCTGAAATGCAGAACTTACTCTTTCTTTCGATCGATGAGCGAAGCACCTAAGTATGCCATGGGTATATACAAAACCAAAGAAGAAACCACAACCCACATGGGATGAGGTAAAAACATATAATTACTCAAAGAAACGAGAAGTAAAATTCCGCCAACGATCATTGCCACTTTTTTCTTAGCCTTAGTTGCAATAAAGGCAGCAACCAATCCACCACCAAAAGAACTTAAGGCCCAGACGAGAATGAGAATGAGAAACACATTATCAGGTATGGAGCTATAATCAGCTTTAGACTGATCTAGACTATCGGGATCTATTTCGGCAGGGTATCCGAAAACACGGTAACTTAATCTTTCACCTATAGAAATAAGCGATCCTCCTGCAATAACACCCCAAAAGACCGCAGCAATCTGTCTTAACATTTTTATTCTTTTCTAGAATTCGAGTTTATTTAGAATCATTGCTCAAAGAAGCAAGCAGTGCTTCCCACCCAACTGAGATCTTTATTGTATTTCACACCAATCATCTTGCCTCTACTCATTCTTCCTAAGGACAGGGCTAAGCTTGGTTTTTCATCTTCTGTTGGCCATAAGTACATCATTCTTATCTCGCACTTCACCCCTCCTACTGGAGAAATCAATGCATCGGCGTACTTTACTTTTTTCTGAAGAATCCAGTTCTCTGGATCTTTCACCTTCTCAATTTCCTCTTTGGTAACATCAATAACGACTCCTGTTCCTGAAAAACTAAATAAAGGTTTGAGTACATAATTCTCTAAATCGGTTGGAATAGTTTCCAGCGCATTCAGAAAATGGGTCTTGGGCACAAATGGATTATTTAGAAAAGGCATGGTAAACTTACTGATTCTATAAAACCAATTGGGATGCGTAATCCATTCTACATCTAAGTCGCCAAAGAGATCAACGGAATATTCAAAGTCAGTCTGAGATTGAAGATCATCAAAGATCAATCGATTGTAGATGCGGTCGATGTCTTGCCTTTTGCCATCTTTTAAATAATAGAGTTTGGTGCCATCTTGCTTTAGATCACTGAGGCAAACCACTTCTATTCCGAATTGCTTGTGGGTTAGATAGAAATCTACTCGAGTATTTTGCTCCTCGGGCTTTATTTCGAGAAGAATGACTTTCTCAATAGGGCAATCGCCTACTAAGGTTCTTCGCAATAAATCGAGATAGCTAGAATGGTTTAATCCATTGAAGTAAGGGGAATAATTGGGCGGAATAGGAAAATACTGTTGATACGAATTGCTCAAGACATCCATCCAACAAAACATGCTAGCAAAAGCTTGAAGTTCTATTAATTGTGGCTCTAATTCGCCTTTATCATTCTCGCAAACACCAAAATCTAAGCAGATAAAGTGGGGTTTATCCGTTTCATTCTTAACACGCACATTATCTGGAATCGCTCGATCTGATTCTTCCAGAAAGGAAGGGCGTTGCAATACCTCAAGAATCTCATCTCCTGCTTTAATAAGCTTTTCAGTCAGCTCTTTGGGTATAAATAAGGGAGTTTCAGAAATACGAAAGCTTACTTGATTTGAACACGCTTCCTGAACTTGCTCTTCTAGTCGTTTGTATTTCTCTTCTGTGAACTGTGCATTAAAAGAATCTCTGAGCTCCTTTTTCATGCGGTTAAGGCTTCTTTGAAATTGACGTGCAATACTTCATCCAAGAAAACAGGAATCATTTTCCTTTGAGTTAAGGCAATCATATTTGGATCTTGAAGCCGATGAATCATTCGATCGTACTTTTCTTGACCATAGTTCTTTATAATCACCGGTTTTTTCTCCTCTTCTCGCATATAGAAGAGCATTCCGTTAGGGTCTGCCTCCGGATGAAATTGCGTTCCCACAATTTCTGGAGTAAACTGAATAGCCATTGTAGCTCTTTCAAGAGGAACATAGTCTCGTACTTTCTCTATTGCTAGAATACGTGCTCCCATAGAATGCAATGCTCTACTATCTGGCTTAACCACTTGATATAAACGCGAATCAACGGCATAAAATGGATCGGGTAACTGACCTGTAAACTTGTTTTTTCTACCTGCAAACGTAGGATGCATGGGGAAAATACCAAAAGACTCTGTTCTTCTCTTTGAGACATGTGCCAATCTAAAATGATGACACATCAATTGAAAAGAGTGACAAATTAAGAAAGCATACTTTTTATTGGATTGGCTTTTCGCATTATAGTCTATAATAGAGGACAATAGGTTCATCCATTGGCCTTCCCAACCTTCAGCATCAATCGGGCTTCCGGGACCTCCTGTAGAAATGTATGCATCGTATTCAAGACCAGGAAACTCTTGTTTCCCTCTAATATCATAGACTTTCTTTTCTAAGCGAATACCGTGATCTTCCGCATAGCCATCAATAATTTCATGAATGTTGCGCATTCCTTGGTTTGCAACACCCTGATACATATCTAGTATGGCTAGTTTGAGATTTATCATTTACAATCCTTCTAATGTTGATTTAGTTATGAAGTCAACCAAGTCTAGCATATTTTTGTTTTTGTAGAATACTTCCAACTGCCGATCTGCACCTGTACCTCTTTCCATCATTTTGGTGACATAATTAATGTCATCGCGCGAACCTAGATCATCTACTACATCGTCTATGAAGTCTAATAGTTCATAAATCAATTGTCTGGTGGGCACTTCTGTTTCTTTTCCGAAATCTATGAGTTTGCCATCCAATCCGTATCTAGAAGCCCTCCATTTATTCTCTGCAATAAGAGAACGTTTATAGGGCATAAATTCGATATTCTTTTCTCTCAGTTTATAGAGCTTAGCGCAAAGGGCTTGAAAGACAGCAGCAATAGCAATGGTTTCATCCAAGAGCATGGGCACATCGCAAATTCTGAATTCAACGGTATCAAAGAAGGGATGGACACGTAAATCCCACCAAATCTTCTTTGGATTATCGATACAGCCTGTTTTGACAAGCAACTTTACATAGTTCTCATACTCCTCATAGCTATTGAAGAATTCTGGAATTCCAGTACGTGGAAATTTATCGAAAACCTTAATCCGAAACGATCTGAATCCGGTATCTCTTCCTTCCCAAAAAGGAGAATTGGTAGATAAGGCAAATACATGAGGAAGGAAATACCGCATAGAATTGGCAATATGCATAGCCATTCTTTTGTCGGGCATTCCTACATGCACATGCATACCAAAAATGAGGTTAGAACGAGCGGCCTCTTGCATTTCCATAACAATCTCGTGATAACGAGGATTGTCTGTAATCAATTGGGTCGTCCAGCTGCTAAAGGGATGCGTACCCGCTGCTCCAATACTCAATCCCAAATCACCTGCTACCCTACTTACTGTCTTCCGCAAATGGGAAAGGTCTTTACGCGCTTCATCTGTATTTGCACAAATACCTGTTCCACCCTCCACTACAGCCTGATGCATCTCTGCTTTAACTGCGTCCGGATTTAAAATTAAGGAAGCATTCTCGACAATTTTCTGTTCATGCGAACGAAGCTCACGAGTTATAGGATCAATGACCATATACTCCTCTTCAATGCCGAGAGTAAACATCTTTGGGTTCATATTGTCAAGCTAAAGTCGCCTATTTAGTAGGCTTTTTTGTTGTTTTAGATGCTGTTGCTTTTGGAGCTGCCTTCGCTTTTGTTGTAGTTGACTTGGCAGCTACTTTTGGCTTAGGTGCCGTCTTTGCTTTCGGCGAATCATGCGATGTGATCGCATCTCTAACAAATCCTCCCCAAGTTAAATTGTCTTGATCTGTTCTATGCTCTTTTGCCTTTTCAATTGCAAAATCAGCGGCAGCCTTAACAACCCAATCAAAATTCTCTTTTCCAACAGAATTTATATCTGCATCTGGAGCTGGATTGCAGAAATCGATCGCATAAGGAATACCGTCTCTTATGGCAAACTCTACTGTATTAAAATCATAACCTAAGCCCTTACACAAACGCAAAGTATAGTCGTGAATGAGATCCAACATAGCTTGATTCGGAGCAGGTGCATCAACGACATAGCGCAAATGCGGCTCGTTTCTAGGCTCATACTGCATGATTTTAACATGCTTACCTCCGATGCAATACACACGGTAATATTCATCGAAAATGATCTCTTCTTGAAGCATCATTACCAATTGCTCGGTTTCTGCATGCTTTTCAAATAAATCTTGTGGATTGTTTACTTTATAAACACTCTTCCAACCACCACCTGAATGGGGTTTCATATAGGCTGGAAATCCAATTTCTCTGTAAATGGTATCCCAATCTAAAGGCATTGCCATGTTTAAGAATGATTCAGAAGAGGTTTCGTCTGGACGTGCATAACTTGGAAGTAGGTAGGTCTTTGGCACTGGAACACCCAACTTCATTGCCAGACTATTGTTAAAGAACTTTTCATCTGCACTCCACCAAAACGGATTGTTGATCACGGCCGTTCCCATAATTGCTGCCGTTTTCAAATAGGCTCTATAAAAAGGAACATCTTGACTAATACGATCTATAATTACAGCATACCCTGTATCCGCTCCTTGCGAAACCTTATCTATATATACTGCTTCTGCTACAATGCCCTTCTCTGATCTGCTATTGACTTCTTTTACAAAGGCTTCTGGAAAGCTTCTTTCTTTTCCATGAAGTATACCTATTTTCTTCATTTTCTTGTATTTATAATTAAAGGACTTCGTTTGCTTTATTATCGAGCCGAAAGGTAGTGCGGAAACATTTCCCTCCAAATAGGCCAATCATGTGCACCATTGGGCTTAATATCCAACCAATGTTTAATTCCTTTCGAATCTAAGATCTGACTTAATTCTAGGGTTGAATCTTTGCACATATCATCTTCTGTTGTTCCAAGAATGATCTTAATTTTCCAAATATCAGGGTCGGATGCATTCTTCAGAAAATCAATTGGATTATTGAAATATACATTGTCGTCATAATGTCCTTTTACTTGATCTCGAATATCGAAAGCTGCCCCCATGGTCATTATATGACTCACATTCTCTGGATGCCTAAATCCATAGTTTGCTGCATGATATCCGCCGAAACTGCATCCCGCCAACGCAACCTTTGCATAGTCTAATTTATCCTTAATCTCTGGAATGAGTTCTTCGTGCAACATTCTATCGTAGCAAACATGATTTTGAACGCGCACAGACGGAGCAACATTTTTATTGTACCAACTCAATTCATCGAATCCATCTGGACAAAATATCTGAACAAATCCGTTGTCAATGAACCAAGCGGCCGATTCAATTAATTTGAAGTCTCTATTCTCGTTGTGTTTGCCCATTGAAGTTGGAAAAAGAATGATAGGCAGCCCCTTTGTGCCAAATACCAACATTTTCACATCCAATCCTAAGGCATTCGAATACCAATTTACAGTGCTTTCTTCCATTTTTCTTCTCTTGTTATTCTTTAACGATCGACATTATGTCAAATATGTGAATAATGTGCTAAGGATTTTCCAACTGGGCACACTAATATTGCCTTAAGCATGAAAAAACTTTTAAGTCGCACAGTAAAACTGCATTCTAAGCACCTTAATGCTGAGATTTACGTAGATATTTTCCTTCCTCCTGATTTCCATGCAGGAAAATCATATCCCTTATTCATCATGAACGACGGTCAGGATATGGCGGGAATGGAAATGGGGAGAATTGTGAATGACATTTGGAGACATGATGTATGTGAACATTTTGTCTTAGCCGCAGTGCACGCCTTTTATCGGATGGATACCTATGGTATAATTGGCCATCCCGATTATAAAGGAAGGGGAAAGCTTGCCAAGAAATACAGTCGCTTTCTTATTTCAGAATGTATTCCATTCATACGGAAAGAACTGGTAATTAAGAAATTCACTGAACGCATCATTGGTGGATTTAGCCTAGGAGGGCTTTCGGCTTTTGATATCGCATGGAATAATCCGAAGGAGTTTTCAAAAGTTATGGCGGCTAGTCCCTCTTTCTGGTATAGAAGTAGAGATATTTCGGAGAATTATACAGACAACGACCGCATTATGCATCGAATAGTGCGAGAAACCAAAGAAAAGCCAGATATTAAAATTTGGCTTCAAGCAGGAACCCTAGACGAAGCGTCAGATCGCAACCAGAATGGAATTATAGACAGCGTAGATGATATGCTAGACCTTGCAAAAGAGTTAAAAAACAAGGGTTTTGAAAAAGGAAAGGACCTCTTTCATCATGAGGTTATAGGAGGGAAACATACGCTAGAAACATATGGCATTATCATACCTTATTTTGTGAATTGGGCCTTTGGTAAAAAACAAAGTGAGTGATACCGCATCCCTTTGCCACCAGAAAAAATTCTTTTAGCGAAAGTTCTCTGTAAACCGCTATGGTTAAAATCGCAAGGTTATATTTGCACAGCTTAAAAAAACCCTTCCCCAGATGAACTTACACGAGTATCAAGGCAAAGAAATTCTAGCTTCTTACGGAGTTAATGTACAAAGAGGAATTGTAGCCTCTACCCCTGAAGAGGCAGTAGAAGCAGCGAAGAAAATAACGGAGCAAACAGGCTCTGGATGGTATGTTCTCAAAGCACAGGTTCATGCAGGTGGAAGAGGAAAAGGTGGAGGAGTTAAATTGGCCAAAAGCTTAGATGAAGTCCGCTCAATAGCAACCGGTATCATCGGTATGATGTTGGTTACCCCACAAACAAGTACCGTAGGAAAGAAAGTACATGACATAATTGTGGCCGAGGATGTATATTATCCAGGTGAGAGTGAAACCAAAGAGTTTTACATCAGCGTTCTGCTAAACAGACAGGAATGTAGAAATATGATAATGTATTCTACTGAAGGTGGAATGGACATAGAAGCAGTCGCGGAAAACACCCCTGAACTCATTTTTACCGAAGAAATAGATCCAAAGGTTGGCCTTCAGGGCTTTCAAGCAAGAAAGATTGCCTTTAATCTAGGCCTTTCAGGCAAGGCTTTTAAGGAAATGACCAAGTTTGTGAGTTCATTATATAAGGCATATGATGGAATTGATGCAAGTCTTTTTGAAATCAATCCAGTATTAAAAACGTCGGATGACAAAATCTTAGCCGTAGATGCAAAGGTTAGTTTAGACGACAACGGACTCTTCCGCCACCCTGCCTATGAAGCATTGCGCGATAAACGCGAAGAAGATGCTACTGATGTGGAAGCTGGAGAGGCCGGTTTGAACTTTGTTAAGCTGGATGGAAATGTAGCATGTATGGTAAACGGGGCTGGTTTAGCTATGGCTACCATGGATATAATCAAGATGGCAGGTGGAAATCCAGCCAACTTCTTGGATGTGGGAGGAACAGCAGATGCAAAGCGAGTTGAAACCGCTTTCAGAATCATCTTGAAGGATAAGAATGTAAAAGCTATTCTTGTTAATATCTTCGGAGGTATTGTACGTTGCGATCGAGTAGCACAGGGAATTGTAGATGCGTACAAGAATATTGGTGAAATTCCAGTTCCTATTATCGTTCGTCTGCAAGGAACCAATGCGATTGAAGCAAAAAAATTAATAGACGGGAGTGGACTTAAAGTATACTCTGTTATTATGTTGCAAGAAGCCGCAGATAAAGTTAAGGAGTTGGTTTCCTGATTTTAAAAGCATAGGTCAAAAAAAAGGCTCCCATTGGGAGCCTTTTTTTTGACCTATTAAACTATTAATCTATATTCAATTCTACTTAAATACCGCTGTGTTTTATAAGGATCATTTGAATTTAGAGCTGTCTTTCTCCTCTAATTTCTGCGCTTATTGAAATTTGCATTCAATTTTAAGCATACTCTCTCCCTTAAGCTCCTTATTTTTGAAAAAAATAGAAATGAAGTTTTTTATAGATACAGCCAACCTTGACGATATACGCGAAGCACAAGAATTAGGTGTATTAGACGGTGTAACTACCAATCCATCTCTAATGGCTAAGGAAGGAATTACAGGCCAAGACAACATAATTCAGCATTACATACGAATATGTGAAATCGTAGATGGAGATGTAAGTGCGGAAGTGATTTCTACAGATTTTGAAGGAATGATTAGAGAAGGAGAAGCTCTTGCTGCCCTCCACCCTCAGATTGTAGTTAAAATTCCAATGATAAAAGATGGAATTAAAGCCATCCGGTACTTTAGCAACAAGGGGATTCGCACAAATTGCACACTTGTCTTTTCTGCAGGACAGGCATTATTGGCAGCAAAAGCAGGTGCAAGCTATGTTTCACCATTCATTGGCAGATTAGATGACATCAGCACCGATGGCATAGATCTTATTCGTCAGATTCGTTTAATTTTTGATAATTATGCCTTTAGAACAGAGATACTTGCTGCAAGTGTGAGACATACTATGCACGTTATTGCATGTGCTGAGGCAGGATCGGATGTAATGACCGGACCTCTTTCCTCTATTACAGGTCTATTAAAGCATCCTTTAACAGACATTGGACTTGCTAAATTCTTAGAAGACTATAAAAAAGGAAATGGCTGAAATTATTAGGATATATCCCGACAATCCGTCTGAAAAGCATATTCTTCATGTCTTGAAAGTCCTTCAAGATGGAGGTGTAATTGTTTATCCAACGGATACAGTCTATTCTTTTGGCTGTGATTTAATGCGTCAAAAGGCTATTGAACGGATTGCCAAGATTAAAAACATTAAACCCAAAGAGGCTGATTTTTCTATTGTTTTTAATGACTTGAGTCACCTTAGTAACTTTACCAGACCCATAGAGACAAGCACTTTTAAAACTCTAAAGCGCTGCCTTCCTGGCCCGTTTACTTTTATTTTGGACGCAAATAATGCGGTTCCGAAGTTATTTAATTCAGGAAAGAAGACCATTGGAATACGAATTCCTGACCATCCTATTCCGCGATTGTTAGTAGAGAAACTCGGAAGGCCCATAATAGCTAGTTCTGTTCATGACCCAGATGAATTAATAGAATACACCACTGATCCTGAATTAATTGCAGAGAAATATGGAAAGTTGGTAGACTTAATTATAGATGCTGGAATAGGTGATAACCATGCAAGTACGGTAGTAAATGTTACGCAAAATAGTCTAGAGATTATTCGAGAAGGAAAAGGATCTTTAGATTTATTATAACGAATATGGATAAATCATTAACAGAAGCGGTTGCCAAATTGGCTCAAGAGGTAGGAAGCTATATTAAAGAGGAACAGAAGAAATTTAAAAAGTCATCTGTAGAAACTAAAAGCCTTAATAGCCTTGTCAGTTATGTAGATAGAACGGCCGAAGAGAAGTTGGTTGAAGGACTAAGTACATTATTACCTGGAGTTGGCTTTATCACAGAAGAGGAAACAACAGAGAAAGTAGATTCTAAGGCTTATTGGGTAATCGATCCACTCGATGGCACCACCAATTTCATTCATGGACTTCCCTTATTCGCAGTTAGTATTGGGCTTTTGGAGGGAAAAGAAATGCTGTCGGGAGTGGTTTTTGAAGCGGGACAATCAGAAAACTTCACCGCTTGGAAAAATGGAGGCGCTTTCTGTAATGGACAAAAAATAGAAGTGAGCAGTTGTAATTCTATGGCAGACAGTTTGTTCGCTACTGGATTCCCTTATTTCGATTACGGTCGTATGGAGGAATTTCAAGAATTATTGGGTGACTTTTTTCAAGGATCCCGAGGCCTTAGAAGATTGGGCTCAGCTGCTACAGATTTGGCATGGCTTGCCTGTGGTAGATTTGATGGCTTCTTTGAATATGGATTAAACGCTTGGGATGTCGCGGCTGGAACACTCTTGGTGAAAGAAGCAGGCGGACAGGTTTGTGATTTTGAAGGCAAGAATGACTATCTCTTTGGAGGAACGCTTATATCTGCTAATTCTGCGGTTTTTGAAGAGTTTAAAAACTGCATTCAAAACAGAATGTTGAAATAGGCAGTCCTATTCCTTTTTCATTACATAAGTGCCTCCGCCTTGGGCAAATTTTAGTTCTGCTTTTTCAGGTTCGAAGTTCATTGTTATTCCTGCCACCTTAAATTCAAAAGTGTTTTCACCTATTTTCTCTAATGGAAAGGCAGCTTGACCGGTTGCTTGGGCAAAAAGCACCTCGTTTTCAGAGAAGATTGTGATCTTCAAAGGAAATGAATCGCTTGAGTAGATTCCGCTATACAATGCGGCTTCCTCCGCATTGATAGGAATAGCATCTTTAAATTCAGGAATTACAAATTCTTTTTCAAAATAAATATTTAGAACAGCAACCATAACATCGTTTAATTCAATGTCGGTTCCATTTGTTACAGTAGTAACGGTTAGTTGATCTTCTTGAATATGACCCGCCATGGATTGGAAGGCATCGATGCCGCCCGTATGCCCATAAACTGTTTTATCGTGAAAAGGAAAAGTGAAAAGTCCCAATCCAAATCCATCCTTCATCTCCATCATGCGAGCTAATGACTTTTTTGAGATGAGATTGGACTCAAATAAGTTGTAATAGAAGGTATTTAGTTCTGTGGGCGTTGTTTGTATGGCTCCGGCGCCCAGCGGAATACTAGAATGTGTTTCGGAAGACTTAATCCAGTCACCCATCCTAGCAAAAGAATAGGCCTCTCCTTTAGAAGGATTGATTGCATCATTTATATATGTGCGTTTCAGATTGAGTTTTTTAGAAATTCGGCTAGCTAACACATCCTTGAAAGGTTTCTTGTCTATATCTTCTGCTATATAAGATAGAAGCACATAATTCGTATTCGAATAAGCTGTTTTTGTTCCTGCTTCAAATTCAGTCTTGTTCGTTATAAATCGTTGGATCATAGATTCTCTTGACTGAGAAACAGTCATATAACTCGTATAATCATCAAGACTAGTAAAATTAACTAAGCCACTTTCATGCCTCATTAAATGCTCAATAGAAATATTCTCAGCATTTGGAATAGACTTGAAATATTTTGAAAGTTTATCACCTAGCGAAAGTTTACCCTCATCTACCATTTGTAAAATAATACAGGCTGTATACGATTTAGAAATAGATCCTATATGATATAGCGTATTCTCATCACTTTTTAATTCAGGTTCGCTTGATCGCAAACCCACTGCTCTCGAATAAAGAAGCTTACCTTTTTCACTGACCGCAATTGAAACAAAAATCCGATCTGATTCTTCGAGAGCATCCATATACGTATTCCAATTCTGCACACGTTCTTGAGCGAGAAGGAGCGCATTGCTTACAAAAACAAAAAGGAGAATTAAAATGCGATTCATCGGAGTCTTCATGCTAAATAGATTGGAGGATGAATGTAATGAGAAATGACTGGATTATTCTTTTGGAAATTGAGATGTTCTAATGGCTTCCACTATTTGTAATCTTCGTGTTTTAGTTGGTCTTCGCTTTTTTGGAAGTTATCTTTGTCGGTCTAAATTAATTCGAACTTGAAAAGAATCGCAATTCTGTGCCTAGTGGCCTTTGCCTGTGCATCTCCAGTAAAAGAGGAGGCAGATAAATCAACAGAGTCTCAATCCGAAAACTGGACTGGAGACCAATACAATAGTGCTCTGCGCTATGAAGACGAAAAGCATCTAACCAATATTAAACAATTGAGTTTTGGCGGAGACAATGCTGAGGCTTACTTCAGTTTTGACAATAGTATGCTTGTTTTCCAAGCGAATAATCCAGATTGGAACACCAATTGCGATCAAATATTCCTTACCGATTGGCAAAATGACAATATGGGAGAAACGCCTCCAAAGATGTTATCTACTGGTAAAGGAAGAACCACATGTTCGTACTTTCTTCCCGGAGATTCTAGCATTGTTTATGCTTCAACACATTTATTGCACGATGAATGTCCACCTATCCCTCAACCAAGACAAGATGGAGCATATGTTTGGCCAGTCTATTCTGAATTTGACATATTTACAGCTGATTTAGAAGGAAATCAATTAAATCAACTTACTTCTACTCCAGGGTATGATGCCGAAGCTACCGTTTCACCCAAAGGAGATCGTATGGTTTTTACTAGTATGCGCAGTGGCGACTTGGAGCTATATACTTGTGATCTCGATGGAAAAAACATTGTTCAGGTCACCAATGAATTGGGATATGATGGGGGTGCATTCTTTTCTCCCGATGGAACAAAATTAGTTTTTAGAACCAGTAGGCCAAAGACGGATGAAGAAATTGCAGAATATAAAGACCTCCTATCCCAAGGTTTGGTGAAACCAACAAATATGGAAATCTATGTTTGTAATGTGGATGGAAGCGAAATGACTCAGGTTACTCATTTAGGTCAGGCCAATTGGGCCCCCTTTTTCCATCCCTCCGGCAATAAAATTATTTTCTCATCAAATCATGCAAGTGAACGCGGATTTCCTTTTCATTTATATATGATAAATGTAGATGGTACCGAATTAGAACAAGTCACCTTTGATCCTCAATTTGATGCCTTCCCAATGTTCTCTCCAAATGGTAAAAAATTAATTTTTTCTTCCAATAGACAAAATGGAGGTACAAGAGCGACCAATCTATTTATTGCTGATTGGGTAGATTAATAGATTTGTATTGAATGATGTGTTTCGAAAAAGGCATAGCAGCTTAATAAATAAGCTGCTACGCCTTTTTTGCTTTCCTATATCTTCCATTCCTTTTTATAAACAGCCGATTATCTTTATATTTGCATTATGCAATTATTCATGATAACATTAGTTCTGTTGGCACTTGGTTTTGCAGGAATTGCCATTAAAATATGGGGAAAGAAAAATGGTGAATTCGCTGGTACCTGCGCTAGTAATAGTCCTTTTCTAAATAAGGAAGGTGAATCTTGTGGCCTTTGCGGTGCTTCACCAAAAGACAAATGTCCTCAACCATCTGAGAAGTAGATTCAGTCTAATAAGAACTGAAAACCTTCCGTTGTTTTAACCATCCATTGACCCTTCCTATCGGTTAATATCCAATAAGCTTGTAGTCCTTTGTTTGACTGCATTATTTCCTTTGTTCTTTCTAGTCCTGCAACCATCATTGCCGTTCCCCAAGCATCACTTCGCGTTGCTGAATGAGACAAGACAGTAGCACTTAATAAATCACTTTCTTCTGGATATCCGGATCGTGAGTTTACAGAGTGTCCGTATTTTTTTCCGGTAATTGGATCTGTTTTATATTTTCTATAATTCCCAGAAGTTGCCAAGGAAGAGTTTGAAAGACTAATGATTTCTTGAAGCCTATCATATTCTATTGCTTCAACGGGTTTATCAATTCCAATTCTCCATATTCTTTCGTCAACATTCTTTCCTTTTGCTCGCACCTCCCCTCCCACTTCAACCATAAAATGCTGAATGCCTTTTTGACTCAAGAATTCAGCTATTAGATCAACAGAATAGCCCTGGGCAATACCGTTAACATCTAAACCTGATCCTTCATCTAGCCAAATCAATTTTCCATTGTCATGATAGTGCTTCCAACCTACTAACTTTAAAACTGAATCAATTCTGGCTGAATCAGGTATTCCTCCTCCTTTTGAATAAAAACCCCATAGTTGAATTAGGGGCTCAATAGTAATATCAAAGAATGCATCTGTCTGATCAAAGTATTTCCTCGAGCTATCAATAACATTTACCAGTAGTGGGTAATCGCGTTTTCTCAATGTATCTCCAGTATTCAGCTTTGAAATTCCACTTGTTTCAACCCAAACACTGAGATTTAAATCCACTGCATATAAAATACTATCTATTTTATTTTGGAATGTAGTTCCTGAAGGCACTAGATACGATACCTGATAACTTGTTCCTTGCGTAGGACCGTAATTCTGGACTTGCACTAACTCAATCTCATTAGTACAAGAAAAAGCCATTAGGGCAGAGAAAAATAAAAAAGAATACTTCTTCATACTGTTATTCAAATAAAAGGCCATCCGAAGATGGCCCTTTAATATTACTCTTTTATCCTCCAAAATCATCAAAGGCAACTTGCTCTGGTGGTATACCCCAATCGTCCACCATTTTTAATATGGCGGCATTCATCATTGGCGGACCACAGAAATAAAATTCTATTTCCTCTGGATCATCGTGCTTAGAAAGATAATTATCTATAAAGGATTGATGCACAAAACCTAGGAAACCATCCCCATTTCTATCCTCAATATCTTTTGAAACCATCCAATTATCTTCAGGCATAGGTTCAGAAAGTACGACGTGGAATCGGAAATTAGGAAATTGTTTTTCAATCGCTCTAAATTGCTCTATATAGAATAGCTCACGCTTAGACCTTCCTCCGTACCAATACGATACAGTTCTACCTGTCTTCAAAGTATGGAACAGATGGAAAATGTGCGCGCGCAAAGGGGCCATTCCGGCTCCTCCTCCTACATATACCATTTCTTTGTTTGTATCCTTGATGTAGAACTCACCATAAGGACCAGAAATCGTTACATTATCGCCCGGCTTGCTACCAAAAATATACGAGGAACAAATGCCTGGATTTACATCCATCCAGCCATTCTTTGCTCTATCCCAAGGTGGAGTAGCAATACGAATGTTTAGCATAATAATATCTCCCTCTGCAGGATGATTTGCCATAGAGTATGCTCTAAACTGTGGCTCGTCATTTTTCATTTTAAGATCCCAAAGATTGAATTTATTCCAATCTTCCCTATACTTTTCAGCTCCTCCTGGGTCATTCGGATTTGGAGCAATGTCCATTGTTTTAAAGTCAACTTCTATAATCGGTACATCAATTTGAATATACCCCCCTGCTTCGAACTCCATACGCTCTCCTTCTGGAAAACGAACAATAAATTCTTTAATGAAAGTCGCTACATTAAAATTAGAAACAACTTCGCAATCAAACTTCTTAATACCAAAAATCTCTTCTGGCACTTTAATGACCATGTCATTTTTAATTTTAACCTGACATCCAAGCCTCCAGTCTTCTTGAATCTCTTTTCTCGAGAAAAATCCAGTTTCCGTTGGAAGAATTCCTCCTCCACCCTCTAAAACTTGGCATTTACACATACCACATGTTCCTCCACCACCACAAGCAGAAGGGAGAAATATTTTCTGACTGCCTAGGGTTCCGAGAAGAGTGGTGCCCGATTCAACCTCGACGGACTCGCCGTTTATATTCAAAGTAACGGGGCCTGAAGGGGCGAGTTTTGCTTTCGCCGTGAGCAATAATGCCACCAAAAGAAGTATTACTGAGAAGAATACAACTATGCTCGTTATAATTATGGTGGAAGTTTCAACTAATAGCATATGAACTAAAATTAGAGTTTAATACCCATGAAACTCATGAACGCAATGCCCATTAAGCCAGTAAGAATGAAAGTTATACCTAAGCCTCTTAGAGCCGGAGGAACGTTTGAATACTTAATCTTTTCGCGAATTGCAGCAATAGCTACTATGGCCAAAAACCAACCAATACCTGAACCCAAGCCATAAACTGTGGCTTCTCCAATGGTGCCATATGCTCGCTCTTGCATAAATAAAGCACCTCCTAGTATTGAACAGTTCACAGCTATAAGCGGTAAGAAAATACCAAGTGCTGAATAAAGTGCAGGAGCAAATTTCTCGACTACCATTTCAACCAATTGTACAATGGATGCGATTACTGCAATGAACATAATAAAAGACAAAAAGCTCAAATCGACATCATCAAATCCAGGACCCAGCCATTTTGCCAAAGCACCTTGCTGGAGGACGTAATTTTCCAATAACCAGTTTACAGGTACTGTAACACCCAAAACAAATATTACTGCAGCACCTAGACCAACCGCAGTTTTAACTGTTTTTGAAACAGCTAAATACGAACACATACCTAAGAAATAGGCGAAAATCATATTCTCAACGAATATAGATTTCACAAATAAGTTTAAAAGATCTTGCATTATTTAGGCGTTTTCAATGAGTTTAGTATTCCTAGCACGCTGAATCCAGATAATAATACCCACCGTTATAAGTGCCATGGGAGGAAGTAACATCATTCCATTATTTGCATAAAATCCTTCGCCCGTTTGAGGGTTTATATACCAAGTTAGCGGAACGATTTGAATGCCAAATAGAGTTCCAGAGCCTAATAATTCCCTAAAAAATGCAACCGCAATTAATATCCAAGCATATCCTAACGCATTTCCAATTCCATCAAGAAAAGATTTCCAAGGTGTATTTGCTAATGCAAATGCTTCGAAGCGACCCATGATAATACAGTTTGTGATAATAAGACCCACAAACACGGATAATTGTTTACTCACATCATAAACATATGCCTTGAGTACTTGATCAACTAAAATCACCAAAGACGCCACAACAACAAGCTGAACTATAATTCTGATTCTACTTGGTATGAGGTTACGCATTAAAGAGATGATAACGTTACCCGCAGCTAAAACGAATAGTACTGAAATTGACATTACTATGGCTGGCTCTAGCTTAACCGTAATTGCAAGTGCAGAGCAAATACCAAGGACTTGCACCGTAATTGGATTATCATCATTGAGCGGACTACTCATTAACTGCCTATTCTTTTTTGAGAATAGAGGCTCAGTTACTATTTTTTCAATTTCTGTCTTTACTTCACTCATTTTTGTTAGAATTAAAGAATGGCCAATTTCTCGTCTGAAACCATAGTGCTATCTTGAATCGTAGACTCTTTAATAATAGGCTCCTCTACTTTTATCTCAGCACTTTTTTGTCTATCAAAATATGTTGTATACCCTTTGAGACAATCTTTAAGCATATCATCAACACCAACGGAGGTAATTGTTCCTCCTGAGATTCCATTCACTTGATGATCTCCATTTGCATCTCCTTTTCGAACTTCAATACTGACAAACTCTCCTCCTTCCATTATTCTTTTTTGTGCAAATTGGTCTTGGAAAATAGGCGTGGAAATTTCAGCACCTAGACCGGGAGTTTCCGTTTTGTGACCAAATGTGGCTCCTCTAACCGTGCTCAAATCTGATTCTAGAGCGACATAGCCCCATATTGGACCCCAAAGGCCTTTTCCTCTTAGCGGAACGATGTACGAATTTGCGCCTTCGAATTTAGCGATGTACAACGGTAGTTGTCGACTATCAACACCCTTTTTTACTTCATCAGCCATATTGATATCAAAGGCAGTAACGGTGCCATCTTGAACCTTTCCATCGAGTAAAACGAGTTCTTGTTGGATAATATCATAATAGCGTTCTTCTGCTTCTTCCCTTGAAACAGTCATTCCAAGAGACATTAGAATATTTTGCTTTTTCTCCATTGCTACATTCATGTCTTGCCTGGATTTCAAGCTAGTAGCCGCAATAGATAAGAGTGCCGCAACTATAATAACAAGAACAGAGGCGAAAAGGAAAGTATAGCTATTGCTATTTACATCTAATTTCATTGTACAACAACTTTAATGCGTTTTAATCTTCTCTTTATGTTGGATTCAATTACATAATGATCTATCGTCGGTGCAAATACATTCATCAGCAGAATAGCCAACATCATACCTTCTGGATAAGCAGGATTGAATACCCGAATCATAATTCCTAAAAAACCAATTAGGAATCCGTACCACAATTTCCCTATCGGTGTTTGAGCAGCAGAAACAGGATCTGTTGCCATAAAAACCGTGGCAAACATCCAACTACCAATAATCAGATGCTGCCAATAAGGAATAGACATGAACGATTTCTGAACATCCGTAATCATGTAGGGAGCCGCCATATTAAAAAGAAGTCCCATAGTTAATGCACCTATTGTTGAAGCAAGCATTATTCTCCAACTCGCGATTCCGGATACGAGTAAAATAATAGCGCCAATAAGGATTGCGATTTTTGAAGTCTCTCCAATCGAACCCGGTATCGTACCTATAACCATCTCAGCTACACTATAATCCACATAAGATGAGCCTGTAGTTCCTGAAGAAGCTAAATTTCCTAGAATGGTAGCTCCTGAATATCCATCTACTACAGTTCCATCTGCGGTATTAACCCAAACCTTGTCTCCTGACATCCACGAAGGATATGCGAAGAAAGCAAAGGCTCTTGCAGTTAATGCTGGATTTAAGATATTCATTCCTGTACCTCCAAAAACCTCCTTTCCTATTACAACAGCAAATACCACTGAGATAGCGACCATCCACAAAGGAATATCGATAGGCATGATAAGAGGAATGAGCATTCCTGAAACCAAATAGCCCTCATTTATACTGTGTTTATTTATGATTGCAAAAATGAACTCAACACCCAATCCTACGCCATAGGAAACAACAACCATTGGAAGCACTTTCCATGCTCCAAAAAACATAAAATCCCAAAAGTCTTTTGAATCAGAAATGCCTAAAGCTGAAAAATGCTGTAAGCCAACATTCCACATACCAAATAGCAAAGCCGGAACCATCGCAAAGATTACGGTAACCATGGTGCGCTTGAGGTCTATCCCATCGCGGATGTGCGCCCCAGAATGCGTTGCATGTCCAGGAACAAAAGCGAAAGTTTCAAAACCATCATATACTGGGTAGAACTTTTCTAATTTTCCTCCCTCTACAAAATGTGGACGAATATTATCCAATAATTTACGTACTGCCTTCATTTAGATAATAATTTACTTAACTCAATTCTTTTCTTACCAACTCTAAACCCTCTTTAACGATAGATTGTACCGGAAGTTTTGAAGTGCAAACTACTTCACACAAAGCAAAGTCTTCTTCAGCAACTTCATATATACCCAATTGTTCCATTCTATCTATGTCTTCTGCAAGCATAGCTTTTAACAATTGAACCGGATATATATCGAATGGGAAAACTTTTTCATATTCTTCTGTGACCACAAAAGCACGTTCTTCACCATGCATGCCGGTGTCCAAAACATATTCTTTATTCGGTTGAAGCCAAGAGAGCATTGTTCTTGAATTACTGAATTTCTTGGGATCGGGTAATAACCAGCCAAAAAATTCTGGCTGATCTCCTTCGGATATCGTTGTTATCTGCTTATCATAAAAGCCAAGAAAACCCTCCTTTCCGATTGTTGTTCCAGTAAGAACGTTTCCACTGATAACGCGAATCTTTCCTTCCTTCAAATTTCCCTTTAGAAAGGGCTTTACTTGGGCGCCAGGAAGTGTTCGAACATATCTAGGCTTAATAAATTCATTGCCGGTTAAAGCAATAATTCGAGTAAAATCTGCTTTTCCTGTCGCGAAAAGTCTACCCATACAGACAACATCTTGTGGATAAAGATACCAAACCGTCTCTCCCTTGTTTAGAGGATCTATATAATGAATTTGAACCCCAACGTTGCCAGCCGGGTGAGGACCTCTAAAACGATTGATTTGAACTCCCTTTGCCTCTGTAAATGCCTTGTCTGGATTAGTTGAACCATCTACGTTCAAATGAATCTTGCCTTCAGTCAACTTTTTTAGTGCCTCGAGCCCTATATTAAATTCTTGTTCTAATCCATGTAATGTAAAATCTACATCAGGAGCTAATGGATTTGTATCAAAACAAGATATGTGAATACTTTTTGGAGTATCCTTCGGATTGGCAATGACGGCATATGGTCTTTGACGCAAAAACGGCCATAATCCTGAATCTAGTAAGGTCTGTATAATGCTCTCACGACTTAAATCTGATGGCGAATGTGTTTGGAAGTGCACATACTTCAGATTTTTATCTGGAAGAATTCTAATCTCCAAGAGTTTTCTCTTAGCGCCACGAACGATTTCTGTAACTTCTCCGCTAACTGGAGAACAAAATTTAACGCTCTCCATGTTCTTATCGAACATTATGGGTTGTCCAGCGAGTATTTCATCACCCTCCTTAACAACTAATTTGGGATTTATTCCCTTAAAGTCGTTAGGTTTAATGGCATAAACTCCCGAAGGATCAAAAGTGGCAAGGATCTTGTCGGCAGCCCCTTTAAGTTTAATATTGAGGCCGCGTTTAATCCGGATGTCTTTAGACATATTGTACGGTTATTTTCGCGGGCAAAATTAGAAATTTGTGCATAGAATTGGGCTTAAATATTCATTATTCTGCTTCTTAGTAGAAAAAAAGACATTTTACGTATGAAACATTTCCAAATCTCATTTGGTTCTCTGGCTGTCATTTACTTTGGCATTTTTTTATCAACAGGAATATTAAACGCTAAATATCAGTATGTTAACATAGAGTATAAAAACAAAATATATGAGGAGCAGATCAAAACAGCTCAACTTTTTCCCTCAAATGATCCCTTAGCCTTTCCGGCAATTCATTTACAAAGTCGAGAGACTCTTGAGCTCAGATTCGATGATTTAAGGGCAAAAAGCACAACTTACAACTACACAATCATACTTTGTAATGCAGATTGGACTCCTTCAGATTTGATGAAAAGTCAATATTTAATCGGCTATCAAGATTATTTTATTACTGATTTTGCCTATTCCTTCAATACATATGTTCCTTATACTCATTACTCTCTTCAAATTCCAAATGAGCAGCTTCGCCCAACCCTCTCTGGAAACTATCTGCTCGTTGTTTACAAAGACAGAATTGAAGAACCAATTCTAACAAAGCGATTTATTATTTATGAGGAATTGGCCAATTTTTCTGGTAGAATTCGACGTCCATCCAAGGTAGAAAGAATAGACACTCACCAAGAACTCGACTTTAAACTGAATCATTCAGGTTATGAAATTCCCAATGCATTTATAGATCTGAATATTAGTATTTTACAAAATCAGTCATGGTCTTCAACTATTGATAATTTAAAACCAAGATTCATTCAGAATTACCAATTAAATTATGATTACGATGAAGAGAATCAATTTCCTGGAGGTAATGAATGGCGTGTGTTTGATACAAAAGACGACCGGAATCTGAGCATGAATATTCGAAGAATTGAGTTGGACACGAATTTGACCTATTTTTTGGAGACAGATCAAACAAGATCAATTGGACGCTACACCACATGGAATGACATAAATGGACAATTTGTCGTGAGAACAACGTCAGGAACAGATGATCAAACCGAGTCTGATTATGTCTGGGTAGATTTTTTTCTTCAAGTTCAGGAGCCATTTAGGGAACAAGATGTTTATGTAGTCGGTGCTTTTTCTAATTGGTCTTGCCTAGTTGAAAATAAAATGACATATGACTATGAATTAGGTGTTTACAGAAGAAGTTTGCTCTTAAAACAAGGATATTACAATTATATGTATTCCTTGTCAGACACTCCAAATCAAGGACTTCATCTAGGTGAGCTCGAAGGAGATCATTGGGAAACAGAGAATTCATATCAACTCATTGCCTATCATCGTGAAATAGGCTTGAGATATGACAGAGTAATTGCGTACAGCGAATTTTCATCCAATGATTTGTATTAAAAAATGTCTGGTTTATCTAAAGGTACTTTCTGCTTAAACTGTGAAAAGCTTCTTCATGGAGAAAATTTTTGTCCTAATTGTGGTCAACAGAATAACACAAAGCGATTAAGTTTTCGTTCCATGATTATTTCTGCTGCTGCCTTTCTGATCAGCAGTGATTCTCGACTTTGGAAATCTGCCCTGCCTCTTTTCTTCAAGCCTGGCAAGCTTGCCAAAGAATATATCTCCGGTAAGAGGACATCCATTGTTCCTCCCTTACGATTATTCGTATGGCTTTTAATTGTTTCTGTTGCAATGAGCAAATTGGAGTTGGCCATGAGTCCAGAAGACACACAATCGATAAAAACTACTTCCCATTTAGATTCAGAAGACAAGGAAGATCAATTCTTAAAATTCAATTTTAATGAAGACAGCGAGGAAGGAGATACCCTTAGTAAGGAGATTTATACAAGAGAAGACATTGCTGAATATGCTTTAAATTCAGCAATGTCTCCTAATGCTGGCCTAGAAAAAATGAAGTTAGAGGCTTCATTTATGAATCTATGGTTGTATCAAATCTTCCAAAATGTAGGAAGTATGACTTATACTCAGTTCCTCCGATCAATTTTAGATAACCTACTGATTGTCTTTTTGTTATTCGTTCCATTCTTTGCTGTTTGGATGAAGCTTCTCTACGTTCGAAATACAGAATTATACCTGGTCGATCACATCGTATTCATTCTCTACAATCATTCTTTTCTCTTCCTACTCTATGCGATCCTTCAATTGAGTTCCTTTTTTATTCAGTTTGATATCATTTCCACGGTTGTAATAGTTTATCTCTTATATCTTTGGTTGGGATTCAAGGAGTTCTATCAACAGAAATTAACAAAGCGAATAGTTAAATTTATAGCAGCCGGAATTGGATTTATGCTAATGTCTGCTATCTTCACAGCCATTTCAGTTGGTTTAGCTATCTATTTAATTTGAGAATTGGAAAAGTCCATTCAATCCTACATCCAAATTCGTGTTCTACCTATTTACAAAGGCAGACATCAAACATCTAAGGGTCATCAGCATTTCTTTAGTTATGCTATTGAAATCCGCAATCTTTCGACTTCAAGTATTCAATTACTCTCGAGAAAATGGATGATTTTTGATAGCGATAGGCAATCATATAAAATTGAAGGTGAGGGTGTTATTGGAAAACAACCCATTATCCATCCAGGCGAAAAGTTTGAGTATTCTTCTGGGGTAGGAATAAGTGGAATTGTAGGTGCGATGAAAGGAATTTATCTTTTCAATAAAATGGATGATTCCACCAAATTTTCTGCGAATATCCCAAGATTTCAATTGATTACTGACTTTTCAAAGAATTGAAAACGCAAATTGGCAATGATATAAATAGAGCCATTCAACTCTTAAATGAAGGAGAACTGATTTCAATTCCAACTGAAACAGTCTATGGACTTGCGGCAAACGGATTAAATTCTTCCGCTGTAGCGAAAATTTATGAAGCTAAAAAAAGACCCAGCTTTAACCCTCTCATTCTTCACTTTTCAAGTTTTGAGCAAGTTCGTCCCTACCTTTCTCTCATTCCTGATTATTTGGAAACCTTGGTTCAAAAATTCAGTCCCGGACCGCTTACTTATATTGTAAAGAAGCCTATTTCGATTCCTGATATTACAACTTCGGGTTTAGATACGTTTGCATTTAGAATTCCAAATCACCCCTTAACGCTTGAGTTATTAAGTGCATTAAATTTCCCTTTGGCGGCACCTAGTGCTAATATATTTGGAATGACTAGTCCTACAAATTACACTCATGTATTTGATCAACTAAATGGACGTATTCCGTATATTTTAGATGGAGGAGCATGCGTTATCGGACTTGAGTCAACAATACTCGACTGCACTTCAACAAGGCCTATTATTCGAAGGTTTGGTGGAGTTTCAAAAGAAGATATTGAAGAGGTCCTTTCAATGGAAGTAATTGTAGAAAGTTATGGATCTAAATCTTTAGCTCCAGGTATGTTAGCCGCACACTATTCTCCAGGAATCCCATTAGAGCTTTTATCAGAAGAAGAATGGATTCAGTTTATTCCCAATGAAAACTGTGCCCTACTGAGCCTTTCCAGAATTCATCCCTTGCAAAGAAACCACAGCTCAATTCAATTGAGTAAAACGCGAAACATGAATGAGGCTGCTGCTAAACTATTTGAGTCATTGCGTTTTTTTAAAAGCAATAATTGCGAAAGAATAATAGCACATACAATGCCAGAAAGAGGCATTGGTCTTGCTATTAATGACCGCTTAAAACGTGCCTCAGCTACTCGTTTTTAAACCTCAAAATTCTTTTTTCTCAATTCAAAATTCTTTCCCAAATACACTTTTCTTACTTGCTCATCCTCGGCTAATTCTTCAGCAGATCCAGACTTTAGAATACTTCCTTCAAACATCAAATAAGTTCTATTTGTTATGGCCAATGTCTCTTGAACATTATGGTCTGTAATTAGGATTCCAATATTTTTACGCTTCAATCCGGCGACAATCTGTTGAATATCTTCAACCGCTATCGGATCTACCCCTGCGAAGGGTTCATCTAAGAGAATGAACTTTGGACTAACTGCCAAAGCTCTCGCAATTTCAGTGCGTCTTCGCTCTCCCCCACTTAATAAGTCTCCTCTATTTGATCGAATATGCTGAAGGCTGAATTCATCTAGCAGAGATTCGAGCTTTTCCTGTTGTTCATCCTTAGATAAACGGGTCATCTGAAGTACTGCCAAAATATTATCCTCTACACTTAGTTTTCTAAAAACAGATGCTTCTTGAGCGAGATACCCTATTCCTTTCTTTGCACGAACATACATTGGATCCTTTGTAATCTCAACATCATCTAACATAACCCTTCCTTCGTTGGGCTTAATTAGTCCTACAGTCATATAGAAAGAAGTGGTTTTACCCGCACCATTTGGACCTAACAATCCAACTATTTCTCCTTGTTTAACTTCAAAAGAGACTCCTTTAACGACACTTTTTTTGCCGTAGCGCTTAATTAATCCTTCTGCTCGTAACGTCATCATAAGGCTTTATCTTTTTTCAATCTTTTGGCTTCTTGTCTTCTGCTAATTCCGATACTCAATTCATAAAGAATAACAACCGGAATACTCACTAAGACTTGACTTAAGATATCAGGAGGAGTTATAATTGCCGATAGAATAAGAACAATTATAATGGCATGCCTCCGATAGGATTTCATCCAGCCGGGAGTAAGAATTCCAGCTTTGCTCAAAAAGTACACAATTACTGGAAGTTCAAATAACAATCCACTAGATAAGGTAACCGATGTAACAGTCTTTATGAAGGAGGTTAAATCAATTCTATTTACAATCTCGTCACTAATTGTATAGCTACCTAGAAACTGTATAGAGAGAGGCGCGATGAGATAATAACCGAAGCCAACCCCTAAAAAGAAGAGTATGCTAGCAGAAAAAACGACACCTCGACTCGAACTTTTTTCTGTTTTATTGAGCCCAGGTGATATAAATCGCCAAAATTCGAATACTGCATAAGGGAAACTCAGAACAAATCCACCTAAAAAGGCAACTAAAATATGAGTAGTAAACTGACCTGCCATTTTTGTGTTTAGCAGTTCAAATGGGGGTTCAGTGAAACAGAAAATTCCTTCCAATCCAAGCTGTACACTTACATCACAAAATATCCTATAGGTAACAAAATCAGGCCTTCTAGGACCAAGAAGAACGAAATCTATGAAAAAATCTTTAGCAATAAATACACCAATACCTGTGATAAGTATGGCAATTGAAATACGAACTAAATGCCACCTAAGAACTTCTAGGTGATCTAAAAAGCTCATGGATTTTTTTTCTTTTTTCAAGAGTCTTATAAATTCTGAGTAAATCTACGATTGTTAAGAAACATGCTGTGTAAAATTCCTCAAACTTCTTTTCACATACCGTTTTTTCATCTTATTTTAGATCTCTGTAGTTCTTAGGCTACAGCAATAGGCCTTATTCGTAGAAATGACAGCAGCATTAGCAGAATTAAAGAAGTTTTTTGGCTTCAATGGATTTAAGGGTAATCAAGAACCCGCAATCCAAAGTTTATTAGATGGTCACGACACATTTGTGATTATGCCAACAGGTGGGGGTAAATCCCTATGCTATCAACTTCCCGCTTTAATGATGGAAGGAACAGCAGTGGTTGTATCGCCTTTGATCGCATTAATGAAGAATCAGGTAGACTCTTTACGGAGTTTCTCTCCAGAGTATGGAATAGCCCATGTACTGAATTCTTCTCTAACCAAAAAGAATATACTGCAAGTTCAAGCAGATCTTAGAAGTGGTATTACCAAACTTCTATATGTTGCTCCTGAATCCTTAACTAAGGATGAAAATATTCAATTACTGCAGCAAATTAAAGTTTCATTCTACGCTATAGATGAAGCGCATTGTATTTCTGAATGGGGACATGATTTTAGGCCAGAATATAGAAACCTGCGATCCATAATGAATAGGATTGTTCGAAGACCTGTTATTGCTTTAACAGCCACTGCAACTCCTAAAGTGCAATCTGACATTCAAAAAAATCTTGGAATGGAGGTAGCAAATGTCTTCATCTCTTCATTTAATCGCGATAATTTATTCTACGAGATAAGGCCAAAAAAGGATGTTGAGAATGAAATAATTAAATTCATCCGAAACCACCAAGGCAAAAGTGGAATTATCTACTGTCTCAGTAGGAAGAAGGTTGAAGAAATTGCAGAAACCTTGAGAGTTAATGGAGTTAATGCTGTTCCCTATCATGCTGGATTGGATAGCTCAACCAGGATTCGACATCAGGATGGATTCCTCATGGAGGATGTTGATGTTGTTGTAGCTACTATTGCATTTGGAATGGGTATTGACAAGCCAGACGTTCGGTTTGTTATTCATCACGACATACCTAAGAGTCTGGAGAGTTACTATCAAGAAACAGGTAGAGCAGGTAGAGATGGTGGAGAGGGCATTTGTTTGGCGTTCTATTCGCATAAGGATATAGAAAAACTTGAGAAGTTTATGCACAACAAACCTGTTTCTGAACAAGAAATAGGAAAGCAATTAATTCAAGAAACAGTGGGTTTCGTAGAAACGAATTGCTGTAGAAGAGTCTTTCTTCTTCACTATTTTGGAGAAAAGTTCTCGGCAGATAATTGCAATAAAATGTGTGATAATTGCAAAAATCCAGCAGTTTTATTCGACGCATCAAAAGATCTCAATCTTGTACTTAAAGCAGTAAAAAGCACAAATCAACGACTTAAAATTCAACACATCAACTCGATACTAAGAGGTGAAATGAATTCAATAATAAAATCCAATCGAGCCGATTCGCTTCCTATTTATGGAAAGGGAATAACTAGTTCTGAATTGTATTGGACCAGCGTTATACGTCAGGCAATAGTACAAGGGTATTTAGTTAAGGATATTGAAACCTACGGTGTTTTAAAGATGAATGAGAAGTCTGAAGCCTTCCTTCTAAAGCCCACCTCCTTTATGATCAGAGAGGATCATAATTTTGATCTTGACTTTTCTGACTCGAGTCAAAGTTCTGCTGGTGCTGCTGTTCTTGATGATGTTTTATTCAAGCAGTTAAAAGATTTAAGAAAAAAGGAAGCGCAGAAAATTGGTGTGCCTCCCTATGTGGTTTTCCAGGAAATTTCTCTTTCAGAAATGGCTACTCATTATCCAACTTCAATAGAAGAATTAAAGGAGATTAGTGGTGTTGGAGAAGGAAAAGCTAAAAAATACGGATCTCCGTTTGTCGATGTAATAACTAGACATGTAGAGGAAAATCAGATAGAAAAAGATTCTAGCCTTTCAGTAAAATCTGTTGTGAACAAGTCGAAAAATAAGGTTTACATAATCCAATCAATGGATAGAAAATTAAGCCTCGAAGACATAGCCAGCTCAAAGGGCATGAAGATGTCTGACTTAATAACAGAAATTGAACATATCGTTCATTCTGGTACCAAGGTCAATATTAATTATCATATCAATGATATCCTCGATGAGGAAGATCTTGAAGAAGTCTACGAATATTTTATGGAATCAGACTCCGACAACATTCAGGCGGCAATTGAGGAATTTAATGGTGATTATGACGAAGAAACACTTCGTTTAATACGCATCAAATTCCTCAGCGACCTTGCAAACTAGTTTTAGTTTTTGTTCAGTAGAAATGAGTGCCCTGAATTCACATTAAATCGCGAAATTGATTTGCTGTAGTTCAGAATAGAAGAAATTGTATTCTTTCTAGGACTTTGCTTTTTTTCAATGGTTGGCTCCAAGTCTAAGGTATTGTTTTTCATAGGCAGGTTTTGTCTAAGAACGACTGCCTAGTAAGCATATTGTTGAAGAATTGAAATAATCAGTCACTCAATATTACTTGGTGCTTTTCAATAAGCTTTCTAATATTAATTAGAGCATAACGCATCCTTCCCAAAGCGGTATTGATACTGACATTTGTTTGTTCCGCAATTTCCTTGAAACTCATATTATCCTTCATTCGTAATTGAATCACCTGTTTTTGTTCGTCAGGTAAATGCTCTATTAACCTTTGAGCATCTAGAAGAATCTGATTGTAAATGGTTGATTCTTCAATATTCTTTTCTGGAGAATCAATGACATCGAAAATATCAAAGTCATTTGTCGCTCGTATAGTTGGAAATCTTTTATTACGTCTGAAGTGATCAATCACCAAGTTGTGGGCAATGCGCATTACCCATTGAATGAATTTACCTTCCTCATTGTATCTTCCTGATTTCAAGGTATTGATAACTTTAACAAAGGTATCTTGAAAAAGATCATTGGCGAGGTCCTCATCCTTCACCTTACTAATGATAAATCCAAATATTTTTTGTTGATGCCTCTCTATTAGAGACTGAAGGGCATACTCTTCACCAGACATATACCTCTGAACCAATAGCTGGTCTTTAACCAAAGTTTTTTGCATAATTCGTACTGTTTATATGTTAAAAAATGAAACAGAGTAGAACTTTTGCCTATAGTTATTGCGTTTTGATTCATGCAAATATAGAATACTTTCTGAATAATCATCCGAAAGTATCTCTTTAGCTTTGTAAACTAAATAACAAGATCATTTTGAAGACATCATCTCAAGTTATAGACTCAGACATTATTTCCATTAAGGGAGCCCGTATGCACAATCTAAAAGGGATAGATGTCAATCTTCCTAAGAATAAGTTAATCGTAATCACAGGTTTGAGTGGTTCAGGAAAGTCTAGTTTAGCTTTTGATACATTATATGCAGAAGGTCAAAGACGATATGTAGAGAGTCTATCCGCTTATGCTCGTCAGTTTCTGGGCAGACTAAATAAGCCAGAATGTGATTCCATTACTGGGCTTTCTCCCGCCATTGCTGTAGAGCAAAAAGTAGTTTCTAGAAATCCTAGGTCAACCGTTGGAACGGTAACTGAGATTTATGACTTTCTAAAATTACTTTATGCCAGATTAGGTAAAACCTATTCACCAATTTCTGGTGTGGAGGTAAAAAAACACTCTGTAGGTGATGTTTTAAATTATCTCAAGACAAAAGAGAATAAACTTAAGTTGCTAATTCTCGCACCCATTGAAATTGAGGATAAAGACCCAAAGAAATTAATTGAGCTTTTACAATCTCAAGGATTCGCACGGATTAAATATGATGGTACTATCTTTTTAATTTCGGAATTGCTGAAAGCAGAACTCGGAGACTCCCCGAAATTAGAGCTGGTTGTTGATCGCGCCATCTCTGATACAAACAGTGAGGAGAATTCGAATAGACTGGCTGATTCAATTCAAACAGCTTTTTATGAAGGCAATGGTCATTGTATTGTTGAATGGAACGATACGAATGAACAACAGCAATTTTCAAATCGTTTCGTAGAAGACGGAATGAGCTTTGAAATTCCAAGTCAGCATTTATTTAGTTTCAACAATCCATATGGCGCATGTCCTGCATGTGAAGGCTTTGGAACGATTATCGGAATTGACTCTGAACTTGTGATTCCAGATGGCAATAAGTCGGTCTACGAAGAGGTTGTAATGCCTTGGAGAGGCGAAAAAATGCAGGAGTGGAAGGATGACTTCATTCTGAAATCAGCTCAGTTTGGATTCCCTGTCCACAGACCTTATGATGAATTAACTCCTGAAGAGAAAGACTTACTTTGGAATGGTAAGGGACGCGTTCAAGGCATTCGTAAGTTTTTCAACTACGTTGAACAAAAAAGTTATAAAATTCAATATCGCGTAATGCTGGCTCGATATCGAGGAAAGACCCAGTGCACAGACTGTCAAGGAAGGCGTTTAAGAAAAGAATCTGATTATGTTAAGCTCAACCAACGAAGTTTGTCAGAGCTCGTTAATTTATCTATAACGGATCTTTTATCTTTTATTCAATCCTTAACTTTTGGAGAGGAAGATCAAAAAATTGCCAAGCGACTGATTACAGAGCTTGATAATAGGCTGTCTTATCTAATTGATGTTGGTCTGTCTTATCTCACATTAAATCGTACAGCCTCTACCCTATCTGGTGGAGAGTCCCAAAGAATTCAACTAGCCAATTCATTGGGAAGCAGTCTTGTTGGGAGTATGTATATTCTAGATGAACCCAGTATTGGTTTGCACGCAAAGGATACGAAAAGATTGATTAGTGTATTGAAGTCGTTACGCGATCTCGGAAATACAGTCATTGTGGTTGAGCATGATGAGGATATTATGCGTGAAGCAGATTTCTTGGTAGATATTGGTCCAGAAGCAGGATTTGGAGGTGGTGAATTATTGTATCAGGGAGACATAAAAGGTATTTCAAGTATTCAGAATAGTTATACGGCCGATTACCTCAATGGAAATTATTCTAAAGAGGATAAAAGCAAAAACAGAATACCGACTTCATTTATTCGCTTGGAAGGTGCCAAAGAACACAATTTAAAAAATGTAGACGTAGAAATTCCGCTCGGCGTTCTGAGCGCAATTACAGGAGTAAGCGGTTCTGGAAAGAGCACTCTCATTAGAAAAATACTCTATCCTGCCTTGAAGAGAAGAATTGAGGCACAAGGCGAAAGACCTGGAAAATATAAATCATTGTCCGGTGCAATTGAAAAGATCAATCGCATTGAAATGATTGATCAAAATCCAATTGGTCGATCTTCTCGTTCCAATCCGGTTACCTATATAAAGGCCTATGATGAAATTAGAAATCTATATGCTGATCAATCTCTTTCGGTAAACCGAGGCTTAAAGGCAAAGCACTTTTCATTTAATGTGGCTGGAGGAAGATGTGATTCTTGTGAAGGTGAGGGTTATGTGAACATAGAAATGCAATTCATGGCTGATGTTCATATTACTTGTGAGCAGTGTCGAGGCAAAAAATTTAAGGATGAAGTTTTAGATGTAAAATTTCATGATAAAAGTATTTTTGACATCCTTGAATTAACAGTAGATCAGGCAGTTGATTTTTTCAATTCGTATGAAAAGACCTCCATTTCAAACACTTTAAAAAGTCTCCAAGAAGTTGGTTTAGGCTATATTAAGTTGGGCCAAAGTTCCAGTACCTTATCAGGGGGTGAGGCGCAAAGAATTAAACTGGCAACTTTTCTACTAAAAGGCAAAGACTCTGGTAATCAGACACTCTTTATATTTGATGAGCCCACTACTGGTCTTCACTTCCATGATGTATCTAAATTGTTGAAATCCTTTAATGCGCTCATCGATAGAGGGCACTCCATAATCGTTATAGAGCATCATCCAGATGTTATTAAAGCTTCGGATTGGATAGTTGATCTTGGGCCCGAAGGAGGCGATTTAGGCGGCAGAATTCTATTCAGTGGGGTCTTGTCGGATTTTATAAAGCAAAAGCCAACAGATTCGGCTACTTGGGATAGCCTTTATGGGTTGGAAAATTAAAATATCATATAATTATACCCGATTGTAAAGCCCCCATATACATCGTTATTTGACAAGTTTGGATTGTATCTCCAACCCTCTAAATCATCAACATTGGTGAAGTGAATAGTAGGTTCTAGTGTAAGATATGAATGATAACTCGTTCTAATTTTCGCCCCTAATCCAATGAGAAAGTTAAAACCCGTATATGCGTTTGGTCGTAATTCAATAAAACTAGGATAAACTGCGTTTCCATCTAACTCTGGATTGTAAAATAGTACACCTCCTCCTAATTTCAAATAGGGGGTCCATGATTTATCCCTTCTATACTTACCAAATTTTGAGAAATTGATCTCTATAAAAGGATTTACTTGAATTATGTGAGTTGATACAGTATAATTTCGAACCGCATCACCGTGATCTATGTCTTTTGCACTTAAATAACCATATCCAGCTTCAATACCTAAGGTAAACCAAGAAGCAAACGTTCTTTTTAAGTTCAACTTGGCCTGAAGTCTAGTATCGCTAATGAAGGCTCCTACTCCAGCATTTGAAACATCGCCTGAATGCACAATTCCTCCAATGGCAAAACCAAAATCAGTATAATTTAACTGTTTTTGCGCAATTACCGGTATGCTTATTAGCACTGTTAGACTGATCAATATTTTTTTCAAAGTCAATTTCATTTGTAGTGATGCCTTACAAAAACACTTTTATTCACTGTAGATAGATGGTTGTCAAAGTTATATCCTTCGTAGTCAAAAGCTCTAAGATCACCTAAATCTTTTATTTCATTTTTTACAACAAAGTTTGCCATCATACCTCTAGCCTGCTTCAAATATACTTGAACAGCCTTTGGTTTAGCACCTTCTTTTAATTCCAAGAATTCAACATTGTGTATTAGATCCCCTAATCGCTTCTTATCAAATACCTTAAGGTATTCTGCAGAACATAACTCCAAGATGGGTTTGTTATCGGCAATTTCTATTATTTCCGCACTTAATTTCTTCCGCCAGAACTCATATAAATTAGATTTTGATTTAATACGCAGCGGAGTACCCATTTCTAGTCTATAAGGCTCAATCATGTCTAAGGGCGATAATAAGCCGTACAAACCTGAAATGATTCGCAACTTCTTATGGGCAATCTTTAATTCTTCATTAGTCCAACCTTGAGGATTTAATCCTCTATAGACTTCTCCATCAAACATAAATACTGCTGCATTGACTCTTTTAGAACCTTCTCCAACCCAGCTTTGGTTTCTTTCCCAATTGTTTTGCGCTAACTCGTGACTGATTTTATGCAGTTTTTTAAGCGAGTTGACGGACTTTTTTCTTAATGTTTGATTAATTATGTCTGCTTCCTTTATAAATTTTGGAAGCGAATAATCGATATTTCTAATTTCCTCAGCACTCCTGAGTCTTTTAGCGGGTGATAATAAGGCTATCATGGCTTGAATTAAACTATTGGGCTAAGTTAAGTATTGGCATTCTTTTTGGAAATACATAAAAGTATATTTGTCACAACTACTTTACTCAATTATCTAGATGAAAAAGTTTTTACTGTTTTTTATTATCCTAATCGGATTTGGATCTTGCAGCGGGAGTAAATCCATGCTTAAAAAAGGGGTTAAACTCGATGAGGCAGGGCTTAAAACTGAAGCTGTTGAATACTATATAAACGCATTAGTCCGCAAGAATACAAATGTAGATGCAAAAATTGCATTAAGGAAAACAGGGCAAAATGTCTTGGATGATAAACTAGCTGATTTTTTTCAATCCCAAGCCACATCTGACCATAAAAGAGCTGTTTACTCTTTTCTAGAGGCTGTGAAGTTTAGGGATAGAGTTCAATTCGTTGGCGTTAATTTAGATTTGCCAGATTCATACAATGATATGTATGAAGAATCAAAATCTCTTTACATCAACCAATTATACTCTTCAGCCAATGAAGATCTGAGAAGAGAGAACTACGATGCGGCTAAGTTAAAATTAGATGAGGTTCAAGTCTTGAGTCCCAATTTTAAAGATGCCTTTAAACTGAGTACTGAGGCTTTTCAACAACCCTTATATAATCGAGCTATTGAAGCCTATAATTTAGGCTCATACCGCGAAGCCTATTACCTATTTGAGCAAATTAATTCCAAGGGTAATTTTAAAGATAGCCGCAACCTTCAAACTATTTGCCAAGAAAATGGTAGATATACTGTTGGATTAATGACCATCGAAAATAAGACTCCACACAAGGCCATGAGCGCGGCAATTGCCTCATCTCTCTCTCGTGCTATTCTTGATTCAAAAGATCCATTTCTTCGAATCCTTGACCGAAGTAAAACCAAAATAGTTCTTCAAGAGCAAATGTTAAACATGAATGGCACCTTTGAAAATACAGATGTCTCTTCTGCTGGACAGTTACTCGGTGCTGATGTATTGCTGACCGGAGAAATAATACAAGGCGAATTGTTAGATGGTAGAATGGAGCGTGAACAGAAGAAAGGTTTTTCATCCCGTGCTATAAAAATTAAGGATCCTAAAACGGGAAAAACCAGAACCGTATACAAATACGATCGTGTTAATTATATTATAATTCGTCAAAGCAATAAAGCAGCCTGTACTTTTCAGTACCGACTAATATCCACAACAACAGGTGAAATACTGGCAGCCGATGTAATAAATATCGAAAGAAATGACAACCTTGAGTATGTTGACTATAAAGGCAATGTTCGAACCCTTTATCCTGGCGTTTGGGGTTCGAGAGGTTCAGATGATCAAGTTAATCGCAATTTTTCGGCTAAAAAGAATCTCGAAAGAATGGCTGGATCTAATCGGGCTATTAAATCAAGTAGTCAATTAGCCTCTGAAGTCTATTCTGTTATTGGAGATGAAATTGCAGATGCCCTCATTCAAACTATAAAATGAACTTATGAGAATAAATTTAGTCGCGTATTTCTTTTTGGCCCTATTAAGTCTTTCTAGTTGTAAATCAAAAAAAGATATATCACAAACAATAGCTCCCGTCGATGAGAGGCCATATTGGGTAAAAGCTAGACCTATCGGACCTGGAACATATGTTGGTATTGGTTCTTCTCGAAAGCTGTCATCCGGTGCAGACCATATACAAATTGCAAAAAACCAAGCGCTTACAGATCTAGCGAGTGAAATTTCGATAGAAGTGTCTGGGAGTTCTCTTTTAAATCAAATGGAGAATAACTTTGAATACAGAGAGCGCTTTCAATCGAATATTCGTACTAAAACGGCGAAGCAGCTGAAGGGCTATGAAATCCAAGATGTTTATGAAACAACTACTCAATATTGGGTTTATTACACTCTAGATAAAGCCAAGTATCAGCATGAGCTCGATTTAAGAAGGAAAAATTCAGTAGAATTAGCTGTTCAACTGAGGGAACAAGCTCAATCTTTCTATTCAAATGGAAAGGATCAAGAGGCAATTGAATCCTACTTAAAAGCTCTTGAAGCCATATCCGATTTCTGGAATGAACCATTAAAGGTTAATGAGAATGGATCTGATATTTTCTTAGGAAACACACTCTATACCGAACTTACAACGGCTATTCGGAGTATTTCTATTGAACCAATAAAAGATGATATAGAATGGAAAATTGGACTTAGTCTGCCCAGAGATCTTATAGGTTTTCAAATCCGGTCACATGAAGGCAATCTTCTTTCAAATATTCCTGTTTTTATTAATTTAAGCGGTGCCCGATTAAAAGATCCGACTTTATATTCGAATCAAAACGGACTGGTGAGCTTATCCGAATTGCCTCAAAAGATGGATCCTAAGGGAGGTAGACTTACGGCAACAGTGAACATGATAGAAATCATTGATAGAAGCACAGAGGATCCTATAATTGGCTTAATGGCTAGTTCAATTAAACCTGCGGAAGCTAGTTTAAGTTTGAAATTAGTAAAACCAACTATCACTTTGATTTCTGAAGAATCTGAATTTGGTGCGAAGAGAAGCTCAAACGTTCTTTTCAATGCGATGGAAAGTGCTTTCCTAAAGGATGGCTTTGAGGTTAGAAAATCAGGTCAATCTGATTTTAAAATGGAAATACTAGCTAATACTGAGAATGGAGGTCAAATGGATACTTTCTTTAGTGCCTTTTTAACTGGAAGAATACGTTTGAGTGATAAAAACGGTAAATTAATTCATCAAGTTAATTTAGATCGCATTAAAGGTGTTCAACTTGATTATAGTCGCGCTTCGGATGACGCTTTTGTTAAAGTGAAGTCAGAAATAGATAGACGGTATTACAAAGATTTTGTGCGAATTGCTTTTGATATGTAATTACAAATGGTTTAAAAATAGGAAGGACTGCCAAATGGCAGTCCTTCCTATTTTTAAACCAAAATGAATTATTGATTTTCAATTTTTTTCATTTCCTCATCAAAAGTTTCCTTAAACTTTTCATAGTTGTAATCTATTTTTAAGCTCTTATCGTTACTCAAGGTCTTGTAATAGTCATCTACTAATTCATCACCAGAAAGCTCAAGAGCTACATAGTATTTATACCTTTTTGTAGACGTTACTTCCGTAAGCTTATCGCAAACTGCCTTAGCACCACTAATGCGCTCATTTACTACAGTTCTAGAATTCTCTTCGAATCTCTCAAGTACTTCTTCAACATTATTAAATTCAGAAGACTTAACATAATTATCGCCAACAGTCTTTATTACTGTTGAAATTGAAGCAGCCAACTCAGCTCTAGCATTGCTTAATGCCTTTTTCTTTGCAATATTCGGATCTGAACTTTCTCCAAAAGAATAAGCTCTAAAATATTTCTTATCTGACTTAAACTCGGTGCATGGAAGAATAATTTCAACTTCTCCTTTTGGTGGCTCAACTGGTTTTTTTTTGCTTTTACATGAAGGTGAAGCCATTAAGATTAGGCCTGCTGTTACCCCCAGAATTACTGTTCTTGCATTCATTTCATTTTTTTTTTAGGATTCTGCTAACATACAAACAAACCGTATGCCAGAGACTATTCTGTGAACGGATTACTTATGGAAGAATCTTGAGTAAAGCTTGGGTCTGATAACGTTTTCATAAATGCGATAAGAGCCTCTTTTTGTCTCAAAGACCAATTCCGACCAATTCCTGCCTTTTTCATATTAGGATCAATGGTGCTAGAAACATATCCACCCTCGTTATAATGCTCAATCACTTGTTCCAAGGTAAATAACCTACCATCGTGCATATAAGGAGCTGTAAAGTCAATATTTCTCAGGCTTGGTATTTTAAATTTTGCTCTGTCTAAAGGATCTCCTGAAACTCTTTCCCTTCCAGAATTCACCTTTAAGTTTGAATCTAGTCCATTATTGCTAAACTGAATGCTTCCAAAAGCACCAAAAATACCAGATGTTGTTGCATCGCCATGACAATGAAAGCAATCACCTTGTTCATTATTAAAAATGGCATACCCTTCACTTTCTAAAAGAGTGAATGACTCATCCCCTCTTCGAAATCGATCATACTTACTATCTGCTGAGACCATTTTCCTTTCAAATTGAGCAATGGCTTTTCCAATTCGTTCTTTCGTTATTTCGGTTGTTCCAAAAGCCTTAGAAAAAAGAACAGGATATTTTTCATCCAATTCTAACTTTGAGATAGCATTAGGTAATGTTTCGTGCATTTCTATAGGATCTTCAATTGGAATTAAGGCTTGGGCTTCTAAGGAGGTCGATCTTCCGTCCCAAAAAAGAAAATCTTGCCATGCCATATTCATAATAGATGGAGCATTAAAACTACCTTCTATACCATCGATACCCACGCTGAATTGATTCGGATCAGAAAATGCCAACTCTGGCAAATGACAAGAAGCACAACTCATAGTGTTATCTCCTGAGAGTCTTGTCTCATAAAAGAGATGTCTACCGAGGGCAATGCCCTCAATAGTCATTGGATTATCAACAGGAAAATTGGGTGGAGAAAAACCATTTGGAGTTACCCAATTATAGGGTGTTGGATTAAAATCATTGGTTGGATTTTCAGGCGGTGCATCTTCTTCACATGCCTGAAAAATGAATACAATCCCCAATAAAGCAATGATTTTCTTCATGTCTTCCAAAGATAATGCTCAATACCATCAATCTAAGTATCGATCAATCAACAGAATGATTCGTTGAATAGTTTCTCCAACGCTCAATAACTTTCAACATATCTTTTGGTAACTCACTTTCAAAAACATGTCTTTCTCCACTAACCGGATGCGTAACGGCTAAAGTTCTTGCATGCAAGGCTTGTCTAGGAAGAAATTCAAAATTGTTATTTACGAACTGCTTGTATTTTGCAGTATTAATTCCTTTCAATATTTTATTTCCACCATAGGTGGGATCTCCAAATAATGGATGACCGATATATTGGAAATGCGCTCTAATTTGATGTGTTCTACCTGTCTCGAGCTTACATTCTACAAGTGTTGCATATCCAAACCTTTCTAAAACTTTAAAATGGGTGATTGCGTGCTTCCCAAAATCACCTTCTGGAAAAATACTCATCACCTTTCTATCTTTCAGGCTACGTCCGATATTTCCTTCTATGGAACCCGTTTCTTCTTTTAAATCACCCCATACCAATGCAGTGTAAAGGCGATCTGTAGTTCTATCAAAAAATTGTTTAGACAAATGCGTCATCGCATAATCGCTCAATGCAATTACCAGTAAACCACTTGTGTCTTTATCTATTCTGTGCACTAAGCCTGGCCTGTCTGAAGAAGCTAAATTGGGCAGGTTTTTCATTCTGTATAAAAGTGCATTTATAAGCGTTCCTGTATAGTTTGCATAGCCTGGATGCACTACCATACCAGCCTCCTTATTCACAATACAAAAAGAATCATCTTCATAAATCACATTTACCGGGATGTCTTCCGGAACTAAATCAACCTCTTTTGGAGGATGGTCTAGAATTATTTGAACTATTTCATCAGGTTTGACTTTATAGTTCGGTTTAACCGATTTTCCATTCACTAAAATGGAACCAGCCCTTGCAGCTCGTTGAATTCGATTTCTTGATGTTTGAGCTAAAAGATTAAAAATGAATTTATCTACTCTTAAATGCCCTTGATTTTTATCTGCGACAAAACGATGATGTTCATATAATTCATCTTGCTCGTCTTGAATTTCTGGTTTTAAATCAACTTCCTTCATTAATCTACAATTAATTTTTTATACAGAATCTCGCCACTTTCACCTTTCCATTTGACTATATAGAGACCTCTCTTCCAACTCATACATTGAATTTCAACTTCTTTGGCAACATTCTTAAAAAAGTGTATTTCATTTCCCAACAGATCAAATATAGAAAGGCTGAATTCTTGCTCTATCTCCCATTCTAATTGAAAAGAGGAATTTGCAGGATTTGGATAGATTACGATCTCCATTTGCTCCGCTTTTGGCTCGCTTATGGAAAGTTCTGCTGGTTGGTATTTAAAATAAGGTCGCATCATTAGTCTTCCTTGAAAAAGGCTTTGAAACCAATTGCTGCCATCCGAATAGAAAATATACGTATTGGTATCTCCGTCTTCTGTTTCAATGTCTAATCCTATATTCAGAGGGTTTACGGTCTGCTGAATTATTCCCACATAAAAAGATGTGTTCAAATACAATCCTGGTGTATCCAATGCCCAAGCTAAGAATTGATCGGTTTGATAATAATTTGGTTTATAAATGGAATCTGAAATATAGATTGGATTGCCAGGCTGACCACCTTGATCACTCCACACGCCAATGCGGAATGAATTTGTTGAACTGTTCACCTGTGCTTGTCCAAAATAAGCGTAGATTCCTTTTAAAGTATCTGCTTTGTATGGCGATAGTCGGATGGCTGAAGCCGCGCCACTTACATTACTGATTCCGTAAACTCTTTCTGCAGAACCGTCATCAAAAGCATAGTAATTATCAAAATCATGAATGGCTATTAACGTATCATTTGATCGAAAACCATCATTTGAGCCTGTTAAAACGCTTGTTATTGATAACTCAAAAGGAGCTGATGGAGCTGGACTAATTGTAAATGGATCGATTGGGACAGGTACTTTCTGCTCTCTATTGTAAGACCCTTGATTCCAGGGATTTCCATTTTTCGTTGTTAGTATTTGAGCATCCTTCCTCAAAGTATAACCCCTTAGATTAATACTTACGCTTTGTGTATCTCCATTCTTTCTATAAAAAAGGTCTAGCGCATTTACAAAAGGACTTTGAGGGCCATCTAAGTGAAACCAAGGCATTGCACGAAAATCTTTTAGCAGAGGAGCATGGGGTCTTGTAAATCCAGGATCAGTGAATAAAGTATCAGCGGGATTGCGGTTGACGTCGAAAATTATATAGTCTAAATTCCAAATATCAAATGAGCCCGAGCGCGCTCCAAAGGCTGCAAAACGAAAGCGAAAACCATCCGATAAAAAGATACTTGAGTCTACCGCGATATAGGCGTTTCTGAACTTTTCAATTCCTATGGCTTCTTGTCTCCAGACTTCCGTCCAATTAGAATCTGCAGGCGACCAGAATTGAACAGTCATGAAGTCGCCAGAGCCCGGTGCTTCTCCTTTCCCTGCTTCTTGATATTTAAAGGTTAATGCTAGATTATTTGGTGTCCCAGTAAAATCAAAAAAATGACTAGTGAGCACATCGGCTATGGTATCAGAACTATTATCTGCAATATCGTATGCATATCCATATTCATCAAGTCCATCGAAAGTTGCTACTCCACGGGTTGGCACATCCTTGCCATAAGAATTGTTTATCCAGACCTTACTGTCTGACCAGAAGCGCTGATCCGGCCAACCATACTTTCTAGAAAAGTCATCTCTCAAGGGCAATCCAATAGAATCACCTACTGCCAGCGTTTTCTGTGATTGAATTAATACACTTCGGTAGGGTCTTGTAAACTCTTGAATCTGAGCATTTAATCCTAAAAAAGTGAAAAAAAGGAAGGTAAATAAAAATCTAGAAATTAACCTTTCGGTCATTGTTGGGGAATTTGAGATAGAGTATCCAATTCTGTTAACGGTGCAGTGGGTACTTTGTTATTGTCAAGCGTTAACCATATATCTATGTCTGAGCCTGAGCGAGCGCCAGGGCGATTACCATAGGGAGGGTATTGTTTATATATGATCGCATTTGCAGTGTCTTCTTCATCATCAAATATAACAGCACCGATATTCAAAGAATGCGATCCCAAGAGTGCTTTAGCCTCCCAAAATTTTACTCCACATACAAAGGGAACGCTCAATATTTCCTGTCCTAATCCTTCACCTAAAACCACAACTAAGTGAGTACCTCTATTTAGAAGTGTACCTGGCACGACCTCCTTCCCTTTCAACATGATTCTAACTACAACATCTTTTCCCAAGTATGGAACAAACTTTATTTCTTCTATAATAAACCCTCGACTTTCTAGCTCAGCTAAAGCCCGAACTCTAGTCTTCTCTAGCACATTGGGCATGGCTATAGGTTTTTCTTTCTTCGGATTAACCGTTACTCGAATAGCACGATTCTTTTTAACCTTAGATCCCGGCAATGGATATTGAGAATATACATGCTGTCCAGGATATCCAATATTGAATTCTGCACTATCACTAATATCTAAGCTTAGAGAGCTTTCTTCCAATACAGCATTGGCATCGTTGAAATGCAATCCTATGATATTAGGTACTTCTAGACTTCGATCATGCCTTGTAAAAGAACTCAAAAGAAATTTAGTCAGAAAATAACCTCCAACAAATATTGCCAAGACCAAGCCCAGATTTGCAAAAAAAGTTTTGCTCTTTAGAAATCGAAATAGTTTCATAAACGGCATCAAAGATAGGAATAGCTTGAACGCAATTTTTTGAATTTGAATTCACTTATTTTTGGACAAAATACAAGTCATTGAAACTATTAGATGTTGCCGTTTTAATGGGAGGTTATTCTCCTGAATTTGAAATTTCTTTATTGAGCGGTCAAACCGTTTTAGACAATCTGAGCAAAGAAGATTTCAATGCTTTTGCAGTCCATATTCTGAGAGATGGATGGAAGGTTGTTACTTCTGAGGGAACTTTCCCGATTGATAAAGGAGACTTTAGTTGGAAGGATGAAAGGAATAAAAAAAGAACCTTCGATGTTGCATTTAATGCAATTCATGGACACCCAGGCGAGGATGGTGTAATTCAGGGCTACTTGGATGTGTTAGAAGTTCCGTACACCTCTGCTGGATTATTTGCTGCCGCTTTTACCTTCAACAAATTGCAATGCTCTGCATATTGCAAAAAGCTTGGAGCTCAAATCCCCCCCTCTATTATTATTCGGAAGGATGCTATTCCTTCGGCAGAAGAAATGATTGAAAAATTAGGCTTGCCCTTTTTCATGAAGCCCAATCGCTCCGGCAGTAGCTTTGGTGTATCTCGTATTTCAAAGGTTCTGGATGTTGAAAAAGCACTCCATCATGCCTTTGAACAAGACGAATTGGTTATTGCCGAAATGGAAGTAAAAGGAACTGAGCTAGCATGCGGAATTAGCGATCACAACGGTCTCCCTGAAATATTAGGAATTACTGAGATCGTCTCTAAGAACGATTTCTTTGACTACAAAGCAAAATATTTTGGTGAATCTGAGGAAATTACACCCGCACGTGTCTCTCAATCGGTGAGTGATGAAATTGAAAGGACAAGTATAAATCTCTATCGTGAATTAGAATTAAAAGGCATCGCACGCATTGACTTCATTCTAACTGAGAACCAAATTCCGTATATGATTGAAGTAAACTCTGTTCCAGGCTTAAGTCCAAATAGTATTGTTCCGCAACAAGCAGCCCAAAAGAAGTTAGCTTTAAATGAACTATTCAGTAAAAATATTCGAGTATGTCTGAAATGAAAATAGCTGTTTTCCCAGGTTCCTTTGATCCAATTACCAAAGGGCACGAAGATGTCATTCAGAGGGCGGCACCCCTATTTGATCAAATTATTGTTGCCGTAGGTGATAATATCAATAAGTCCTATATGTTTAGCCGTCAACAAAGACTGGAATGGATTAATTCAACATTTGAATCATCTAAGAATGTTTCAGCAGTAATTTATAGCGGATTGACAATCGATTTTTGTAAGAGCGTAAATGCGCATTATCTCATTCGTGGACTCAGAAATCCAGCTGACTTTGAATTTGAAAAAGCAGTTGCACAAGCGAATCGACAAATGTATTCAGGCTTAGAAACTGTTTTCTTTTTAACAAGCGCTACATTTTCATATATAAGCAGCAGCATTATTAGAGATGTTATCAGAAATAATGGTGAATATGATCATTTCGTTCCTAATTCAGTTCGTCTTCCAGAAAAGCTTAAATAAGCTCTTTATTGTTGGGTACGTATTCTCAAGGGCCAATTCTACTTCTCCCCTATTCATCCAGATTGCCTCTTGAATATCTTCTTCTAATTGGGGAGTCAATTCTTTTGCTTCCGAGGCGGAAAAATGATGCCAATAGGTTGTTTTTGCTATCCACTCATTTTTAAAACAATAAAAGTGATAGGTATTCCCCAAACTAGAAAGTGTTTTCAATTCAGCTATTCCAACCTCCTCTTCCACTTCTCTTAGGGCAGCCGACTCTATCCCTTCTCCAGCCTCAATTTTACCCTTTGGAAGGTCCCATTTCCCTAGGCGATGAATCATAATAACATCACCTTCAGGAGACTGTACAATCCCTCCAGCCGCATGAATATTCTTGAACTTTTTGAGAACTATTTCTAAAGCAGCATCTGCATCTTCTACTTTTAAATGCCAAAAGCTTTCAAACTCCTGTTTATCAAAAAGATGTAATCTATCAATCCAATCTTGGATTGCATCCAATTCAATTATTTTTTCAACATTTTGTTCAGTTGTTTTACTGATTATCAATCCGTGGTTACGGACGAAAAGTTCATACTTTTGAGCCATGGTATTTAACAAAGAATCTGCGTACAAAACTGCTGAATTCCTTTTGAAAATAAAGGCCATTCAGTTAAAAGCAGAAAATCCTTTTACTTGGGCAAGCGGTTGGAAGTCTCCAATCTATTGCGATAACCGCATAACACTTTCATTTCCAGATATTCGTGCGAATTTGAAACAACAAATGATTCGCATTATCCAAGAGAAATATGATAATGTTCAAGTTATTGCAGGAGTAGCAACAGGTGCAATTGCACTAGGAGTATTGATTGCCGATGACCTTGGATTGCCATTTGTTTATGTCCGTCCAGAAGCAAAAGGTCATGGACGTCAAAATAAAATCGAGGGATTTCTGGATAAAGGCAAACGTGTTTTAGTCATTGAAGATCTAATAAGTACAGGCGGAAGTAGTTTAAAGGCCGTGGAAGCATTAAGGGAGTCACAAGCTGAAGTGCTAGGTATGCTGGCAATTTTCACTTACGGATTCTCTATCAGCACAGAAAAATTTGACTTGGCAAAATGTGAACTTACTACCCTAAGTGATTATTCACATTTATTGGAAATTTCATTAAAGACAGGATTTATTAGTGATAAGGAGCATCAGTTATTAAGCAGCTGGAGAGCCAATCCAAGTGAATGGTCTCCGAACTAAAATTAGATTATGACAGAATTTGAAGGACCAAAAGTGAAAGTAGAAAAGCCAGCAACTGAAATTCAGGCTTTTTTAAGTGATTTCAATAATTTTAAAACTATAATGCCCGCAGAAGTGTCTCACTTCGAGTCAGATAAAGATAGTTTTACGTTTGGATTGGGTTCTATGCCAAAGGTTGCTCTTAAAAGAGATGAATCTGAACACGCGAATCAGATAGCCATGAAAGCGGCTGGAGGTCCTTTTGATTTCCGACTCCTTTGTGACATTTTTCCGGTAAATGAAAAGCAAAGCGAGGTTCAACTTAAGTTCAATGGAGAATTCAATGCGATGATTCGTATGATGGTTGAAAAGCCTCTGAAAAACCTGCTCGAGAAACTTTCTGAAGGAATTTCTAGACTTTAGTTGCTATGCACGCATAGTTTTTTATATCTTTGAAGGAATAATCCCTTCGAATTGAAACCAGAAGAAACCATAGATTTTCATTTAAAATCGACTTGGCAGTCGGTTTCACGCATGTACAATGAGATAGCATCCACCTATGGAGGCACAATGGCAACGGGCTATATTCTTCTTAGTATAGACCCAGAAGGAACTCCCTCCACCTCTCTTGGTCCCAAAATGGGGATGGAATCAACCAGTTTGAGTAGAACACTCAAGAGTATGGAAGATCGCTTATTGATATGGAGAGAAAAGTCTTCTGAAGATAAAAGAATGGTCTTTATTCATCTCACAGAAGAAGGAAAGCGGATGCGCAATTTAGCGCGATCTACCGTAGTTGAATTTAATTCAAAAGTCTTTAAGCAAATTCCGAAGGAAAAGCTAGAGGCTTTTTTTTATGTCTCAAGTGAAATTAATAGAATTATAGATAACGATAATAAAAACGGAATATGAGTAAACGTATTATTCGAAAAGTAGCGGTTCTAGGTTCTGGTATTATGGGATCTCAGATTGCATGTCACTTCGCCAATGTTGGAATTGAAGTTCTTCTTTTGGATATTCCTCCAAAGGAGTTAAGCGATCGTGAACGTGCTCAGAAATTAGACTTATCCAGTCCAAAAGTGCGCAATCGTATTGTAAATGAGTCATTGACTAAGGCCATTAAAATGAGCCCTGCACCACTCTACTCTATTGAATTCGCCAAGAGAATTAGCACTGGAAATTTTGAAGACGATATTCAAAAACTTTCAGAAGTCGATTGGATCATTGAGGTTGTAGTTGAACGTCTAGACATCAAGCACATCATTTTTGAAAAAGTAGATGCGCATAGAAAACCAGGGAGTATTGTAAGTTCCAATACTTCAGGAATTCCAATTCATTTAATGCTCGAAGGGCGTTCAGATGAATTTAAAAAGCATTTCTGTGGCACCCATTTCTTCAACCCACCCAGATACCTTCAACTGCTCGAAATCATCCCGACAAAGGAAACTTCCCAAGAAGTTATTGATTTCCTTATGCATTTTGGAGATCTAATTCTAGGTAAAACAACTGTACTTGCCAAGGATACTCCTGCATTCATTGCAAACCGTATTGGCGTTTTTGGAATTCTTTCCCTCTTCCATGGTATGGGGAAAAATGGATTGAGCGTTGAGGATGTTGACAAATTAACCGGTCCACTAATCGGACGACCAAAATCGGCCACTTTTAGAACGTCTGATGTTGTTGGATTAGATACCCTAGTGCACGTTGCCAATGGATTGGCAAAAGCCTGTCCGAAAGACGAGCGCAAAGAATCTTTTATCCTTCCTGATTTTATTCAGGATATGATGGCCAAGAATCGCTTGGGTAGCAAAACCAATGAAGGATTTTATAAAAAGATTAAAAAAGAGGATGGCTCCAGTGAAATACTTTCATTAGACTTAAATACAGGTGAGTACACCCCTCAAATTAAATCAAAATTTAAGACTCTAGATTTAACAAAAGGGGTCGATAAGGTAATTGATCGCTTTGCTATCCTAATCCAAGGAAGTGATAAAGCTGCTGAATTTTACCGCAATTCATTGGGTCAATTATTTGCCTATTCTAGTCATAGAATTCCTGAAATAAGTGACGATTTATTTCGCATCGACGATGCCTTGAGAGCAGGATTTGGTTGGGAACACGGTCCATTCGAGATTTGGGATGCTATCGGAATTTCAAAGGGTATTGAGCTCGCTGATGAACAAGGACTTAGCATTGCACAATGGGTTTTAGATCTACAAAAAGAAGGTAAATCGAGCTTCTATTCTGAAGTTGAAGGAAGCAAATCTTTCTACTCACACATTGGCTCTACATACAAGCATATTCCAGGTGCCTCAGACTTCATTGATCTCAACACAATTCGAAGCAAACAAACGCTCTGGACCAATGGAGATTCATCTATACTCGACTTAGGCGACGGTATCCTGAATTTTGAAATTCACTCTAAAATGAACACCTTAGGTGGTGGAGTTTTAGCTGGATTAAATAGAGCAATCAAACTTGCTGAAGATGAGTATAGCGGACTCGTAATCGGAAATCAAAGTAGTAACTTTTCTGTTGGTGCAAACATTGCCATGATTTTCATGATGGCGTCTGAACAAGACTGGGATGAATTGAACTTTGCTATAAAGTATTTTCAAGACAGTATGATGAAGGTGCGATACTCAGGTATTCCTGTAGTAGTGGCGCCCCATGGCATGACGCTAGGTGGAGGGTGTGAGATGACACTTCATGCAGACGCAGTTCAAGCTGCGGCAGAGACATATATCGGCCTGGTAGAGTTTGGTGTAGGAGTTATTCCTGGAGGTGGTGGCACAAAAGAATTAACACTGAGAGCCGCTAATCGCTATATGAAGGATGATATTGAGTTGAATGCTTTAAGAGAGTATTATTTAAATATTGGAATGGCTAAAGTGGCTACTTCTGCTCAAGAAGCTTTTAATATGGGAATACTTCAACACGGTAAGGATGCCATCAGCATGAATAAACGAAGGCAAATTGCAGATGCCAAAAGAAAAGCCCTTTTACTTGCTGAAAATGGGTACGTTCAACCTATTCAGCAACAGGTGAAAGTGCTTGGCCAACAAGCGCTTGGCATGTTTAGAGCAGGAGCGCATGCTATGTTTGAAGGGCATTTCATCAGTGAGCATGATGTAAAAATTAGTCAGAAACTAGCCTATGTAATGAGCGGTGGAGATTTATCTGAAGCTACTCATGTAAGCGAGCAATATCTTCTTGACTTAGAGCGAGAGGCTTTCTTAAGCCTCTGTGGTGAGAGAAAGACTCTTGAAAGAATTCATCATATGTTAAATACAGGAAAACCTTTAAGAAACTAATTTATGGAAGCATATATAGTAGCAGCAAAAAGAAGTGCAGTTGGAAAATCGTCGAAAGGAAGTCTTCGCTTTCTTCGACCAGATGATATGGCGGCTCAGGTTATTCGAGCCCTCATGGCTGATCTGCCTATGTTAGAAACAAATTCTATTGATGATGTGATTGTTGGAAATGCCATGCCCGAAGCTGAGCAAGGATTAAATGTTGGAAGACTAATTTCTCTTTTGGGATTAGACACTGTAGAAGTTCCCGGAATGACCGTAAATCGGTATTGTTCCTCCGGATTAGAAACCATTGCAATTGCTACCGCTAAAATTCGTGCTGGAATGGCTGATGTAATTATAGCTGGCGGTACAGAGTCTATGAGCTTTATTCCTATGGGTGGATGGAAGGTCACTCCTAATTATGCCATTACCAAAGATCATATTGACTGGTATAATAATATGGGATTAACTGCAGAAGCTGTTGCTCAGAAATACGATGTTTCCAGAGAAGATCAAGACGCATTTGCCTTGCAATCCCATCAACGCGCTTTGGCCGCCATTGAAACGGGTAAGTTTAAAGATGAAGTTGTTCCTCTCTCTATTGAATACACTCATTTGAATTCAAATAATAAAAGAGTTCAAGAAAAACTGAGCTTTGATACGGATGAAGGACCAAGAAAAGCAACCTCCCCTTCTGCCCTAGCAAGATTACGCCCTGTTTTTGCAGCAAATGGTAGTGTTACAGCAGGCAACTCATCTCAGACTAGCGATGGTGCTGCCTTTGTTGTTGTAATGAGCGAAAGAATGGTGAAATCACTCAACCTCACGCCCATTGCACGTTTGGTGAGTTATGCTATAGCCGGTGTTGAGCCAAGAATAATGGGGATTGGACCGGTGAAGGCTATACCCAAGGCTCTTGCCCTTGCAGGTAAAAAGTTGGAGGATATTGATCTCATAGAATTAAATGAGGCCTTTGCATCGCAGAGTCTGGCTGTAATTCGCACTTTGGGTATCAACCAGGATATCACGAATGTAAATGGCGGAGCTATTGCATTAGGTCACCCATTAGGTTGCACTGGGGCAAAACTGAGTGTTCAACTCTTCAATGAAATGAAAAGACGTGAAAGCAAATACGGCATGGTAACTATGTGCGTAGGTACAGGACAAGGTGCTGCTGGCATTTATGAAAAAATGTGAATATAAGTACCCGTTTTATAGCGGGCCATTTTCAGATACTATGCGTGCATAAAAAATAAAACAGGAATTAAATGACAACAGAACAAAACATCAAAGGAGGAGAATTCATTATTAAGGAGACACTTGCGTCTCAAGTGTTTATTCCTGAGGAATTTTCTGAAGAGCAACAAATGATGGCTCAGGCTACCACTGACTTCGTAGATCGTGAAGTTTGGCCCAATAAGCACCGCTTTGAGAAAAAAGACTATGATTTCACTCTTTCTCTTCTCAAGCAAACAGGTGAACTCGGTTTATTGGGAATCTACGTTCCAGAACAATACGGTGGACTTGGAATGGGATTCAATACTTCTATGTTAGTATGCGATCGTATTTCTGGGGCTAGTGGCTCCGTCTCTACCGCTTATGGCGCACATACAGGCATTGGAATTTTACCGATTCTACTGTATGGATCTGAAGAACAAAAAGCGAAATATCTACCCGTGCTTGCAAGCGGCGAATGGATAGGTGCATATTGCCTTACCGAGCCAGGAGCCGGAAGTGATGCCAATAGCGGCAAAACAAAAGCTACGTTGAGTACAGATGGAAAGACCTACTCTATCACTGGACAGAAAATGTGGATCACCAACGCAGGTTATGCCGATCTATTTATCGTTTTTGCTAGAATTGAAGACGATAAAAATATTACTGGATTTATAGTAGAAAGAAAGACTTCTGGAATATCCATGGGAGAAGAAGAAGACAAAATGGGTATTAAAGCCTCTTCTACTCGCCAAGTTTTTTTTAGCGATGTAAAGGTTCCTGTTGAGAATCTTTTAGGCGAAAGAAATGGTGGATTTAAAATCGCAATGAATGCACTGAATGTTGGTAGAATAAAATTAGCCGCAGCATGCTTAGACGCAAATAGACGCATTATCACAGAGTCTGTTTCATACGCAAACGAGCGTCATCAATTTAATCAACCCATCGCTCAGTTTGGTGCAATAAAGCAAAAATTGGCAAGAATGGCTATGCATCATTGGATTTCTGAAACGGCTACCTATAGAGCTGGACAAGACATCGAAAACCATATTGCCTTGCTTGAGGCAGAAGGCTTGAGTCCACAATTGGCTAAATTAAAAGGGGTTGAAGAATATGCAATCGAATGCGCAATTTTAAAAGTTCATGCTTCAGAAGCAGCTAGTTATATAGCAGATGAAGGAGTTCAAATTTTTGGTGGAATGGGCTATTCCGCTGATGCAAAAATGGAGTCAGCTTATAGGGATGTGCGAATTGCACGGATTTATGAAGGCACCAATGAAATTAACCGTATGCTTACGGTTGGTATGATGCTTAAGAAAGCTATGAAGGGTGAATTAAATCTCATCGCGCCTGCAATGAGCGTTGGTAAAGAATTATTGGAAATTCCATCCTTTGATACTCCTGATCTGGATCTTCCTTTCGCTGAAGAAAAAGATTCTTTGCTGAAATTGAAGAAAGCTTTTCTGATGGTTGCTGGAAAGGCAGTAGAAAAGTTTGGAATGCACGTAGAAGAAGAGCAGGAAATTCTAATGGCTGCTGCAGATATGTTGATGCAAATCTATCATCTGGAAAGTGGAATTCTTCGTGCGGAAAAACTAACGAGCGCTGGAAAAGATACTAGTCTTCAAAAAGATATGGTTCAGTTATTTTGGTTGGAAGCAGTTGAAAAAATTGCATCCGCAGGCCGTGAAGCTATCTACTCTTTTACAGAGGGAGATGAACAAACGGTTATGCTAATGGGATTAAAGCGATTCACCAAAATCCGACACAGTATTAATGTGAAAGATGTTAGAAGAAGAGTAGCCGACAAATTGATCGCGGAGAATAAATATTGTTTCTAACTATTCGTTGTTTAGTTCTTGAGCCGGGGAAAGTTCGCTTTCCTCGGCTTTTTTTATTCTACTATGAAGGATGAAATCCAATTCCTTCCTTCTGTATTTATTCTTATATAATAGTGCCCTCTTGCAAGCGTATCGCCTAATTTTAAAAAGAATGGAGCCTCTTCCCTAGCCTGTCTTTTTCCCTCTAAAATTATTTTTCTCTATATGTCTATCATTTTCTAAGTCATTTCTTCTCGCTGATTCTTAGAAAATTGGATTTCAAATTGTCCTTTATTTGGATTAGGAATAATCGGAAATAGATTTTCTTCTTTCCTATTGAATTGTCCTATTGCCATTGTTGAATTCTTTATCCAAACCACATATAAGACAGAATTAGCATCGCTTTGATTGCCATCATTGCTAAAGAAGAGATTCTTGTCACTGCTTTCAATTCCTCCGAAAAGAGGATTAAGCAAAGTGGAATCTCCGAACAAACTATCTAATTTCAGCACTCCATTTGGGTAGGCACTCCATTGATTATTAACGATAAACTCTGCTCCTGCTCCAAGATGATCTGGCATTTGATTGGGAAGAACTGTTTCTTTCATAATTCCGAGAGAGTCTCTTTGCACCAGAGAAATAGACTTTACAAAGGGAACATCATCATCCTGAATAATCTGTCATCCATCCATATAAACTTGACAATTCCACCAAAAAACAAGGTCTGTATTTCCTTGGAGTTCTTCGAATAAATTGGAGTAACAGGCCAATGGTAATGATTGAATTTATGATCGAAATCCGCATTTACAGAATACCCTAAGGAATCTACGTTCACACTATTTAAAAAGGCAGATTAACTATTCGCCTAAATAAATCTGAGAATAGCGTTATTTTCTCACTCCCATTCAGTGCAATATGTGCTACTACAATATAACCTCTGCGATACAATTCGAGCGGATTTGTAAATGTCTGTTTTCATGGTACACACAGATTTATTCCATCATATGAGATATTACATTCACGTACACTATTCCTCTATTATTGAGTAAAACTTCGACCATGAGTGGGGCCCATAGGATTGTATCTTCCCATAAATTTCTATTCGCCAAGCAGATAAAAAGAGGCTCCCATTTTCTCCAAGCGCCCACCAATTACTTGAACGAATGAATCTGTAATTTATCGAATAAGCGACTGTAAATTTCCTGATTGAATTACTGCCTGAATAGCTCCATCAATATCAATGGCGTATACATTTGGAAAGGTGATATGATCTGAAGCGGTTGAACGGTGTCCATGCCCACCTATCAAATACAAAATGCCATCTCTCTGGTAAAACTCCATATTCGTAAAAGACAACTGCTCTTGCATGGAACAAGGCAATCTGGATAGTGGAGCGCTAAATGCTATTTCATTTGAAGGATAAATTACCCAAAGCTGATTATTGCGACCTAACTGATCAAAAGCTCCCAAAGGCTGCCTCCTATGCTAGCCATCCAAACATCCGCCAATGAATACCCATTTGCCTATTTGATTGACCAAAAGCAAAGGACTGTAATTCGCTTAAGTTCGAAAAAGTTATAGGCTTTAAGGCAATGGAATATGATTGGGCTTCTATACTTAAAGAAAATGACCGTGTTATAAGTAGTATTCGCTTCATTTTGCTTGAATTTATGAAAAAATCCAAGCAAGAAATAAAACGACCAAATCGAATATAACTCACATTACCAGCGGATGGTTTTGAGATACTGGAACTAAACTGATTTAGAACGCACGATATGTTCGAGTAAGTCGCCAACATAGTAAGATACTAAAGCTGCAATTGCGCCTAACAAAAGCGTTTCACCTATACTTCTCAAGTTCGATGTTTGAGTGACAGATGACTTCATTGCGCCTACAAATATGAAACCAAGAGCAGTAAGCGCGATTGAAATATGAAAGGGATTTATAATTCCTTCAAAAATAAAATCAGCCACATAGCTGCTAAGGGGCACAATACCGATAACAAGAAATGAAATATAGGTGACAAGACCAATATAGACAGGAGATCTTTCTTCCTCAATCATCTCAAGTTCCTCTTTCATCATAACGCTTACCCAGCGATCTTTATCTGCAGTAATTACGTCGACAACTTGTTCAAGTAATTCACCATGAAATCCTTTGTTTCGATAAATGTCTCGAATTTCCTCGATTTCTTTTTCGGGTAAATGATCTACTTCCCAATACTCTATTTGCTTATGCTTCTGAAAATTATCTTTTCCAGATTTGGCTGATAAATACGCACCCACTGACATTGCAAAACCATCTGCAAGAAGGTTTGCGAAACCGAGTATTAATATAATTGAAGAACTCAATCCTGCACCAGCTGCACCAGCAACTACGGCAAAAGTGGTTACACAACCATCTATACCACCGTATACAAACTCACCTAAATAGTCATCGTATTTTCCGAAATAGCCTCCGCTTTTGTGAATATCGTGCTCTTTGTATTTCATGTATTTAGATATGCAAAGGGCGCTTAGCCGTAGCATCTAAGGCCGCTTCTTTAACTGCCTCCATATAGGTTGGGTGTGCATGACTTATGCGAGCAATGTCTTCAGCAGAAGCACGGAATTCCATAGCCACTACGGCTTCTGCAATCATATCTGCAGCTCGCGCACTTATTATATGAACACCTAGAACTTCATCTGTTTTTTCATCCGCTAAAATCTTTACAAGACCTTCAATATCCATGCTTGCTCTGGCTCTACCTAAGGCTTTAATAGGAAATTGACCCACCTTATATTTAATACCATCTGACTTTAATTCTTCTTCCGTTTTGCCCACACCTGCCACTTCAGGCCAAGTATAAACCACGTTGGGAATCAGGTTATAATTGATATGAGGCTTTTGACCAGCCATAATCTCAGCTACCAATACACCTTCTTCTTCCGCTTTGTGTGCAAGCATAGCTCCTTTTATTACGTCACCAATTGCATAAATATGAGACTTCGCAGTTTGTAAAGAATGATTCACTGGAATTCTTCCACGCTCATCTGTTTCTATTCCAGCCTTCTCAAGGCCTAATTTTTCTGTAAAAGGAATCCTTCCAACCGATACTAAGCAATAATCGCCTTCAAGAACAATATCATTTCCTTTCGAGTCTTTTGCGGTCACATGAACACTTTCGCCCTTTCGTTCAACCTTATTTACAGCATGGGATAGATAAAATTTCACCCCGATTTTCTTCAGTGACTTAGTAAGCTCCTTACTCATCGAAGAATCCATGACAGATATAATTCGATCAGCATATTCTACAACACTGACCTTTGACCCTAAGCGTGCATATACAGATCCTAGTTCTAGTCCGATAACACCTCCACCTACGATTACCATATGATTTGGAACTTCCTTCAGCTCCAACGCTTCAGTTGAAGTTATGACCCTTTCTCCATCTATATTGATAAAAGCCAAATTACCTGGTTTAGAACCTGTGGCAATGACAATATTCTTTGCTTCTACTTCTTTAGTTGATCCGTCTGCCGCTGTAATCTGAATTACTTTATCGTTTTTGAAAGAACCCATTCCATGGATAACTTCAATTTTGTTCTTGTCCATTAAATATTGAACTCCAGCGCAAGTTTGTTTTACCACTGCGGCTTTGCGAGCAATCATTTGCTTTAGGTTTACCTTTGGTTCCGAAATTTCAATTCCGTGTTCAGCAAAGGTTTTTTTAGCTTGATAAAAGTGCTCAGAAGAATCTAAAAGAGCTTTGGAAGGAATACAACCGACATTTAAACAGGTACCTCCAAGAGTATCCATCTTTTCAATTATTGCCGTTTTCATTCCCAATTGGGCGCCACGCAAAGCACAAACATATCCACCAGGACCAGAACCTATTATTACTAAATCGTATTGCTGCATTTCAAAAATTTAAGGGTATACAAAGTTCGGCATTTAAAGAAAGGAAAAATATGATTTTCAAAGGATTTATGCCTTGATCTTTCAATTGACTCTCTCACACTTTATGATTCAAAGTACTTTAGCCACTCTTGTTTAACTGTAAAACATACAATCTGTTTACAGAAGAGCATAAAAATATAAATTCATCTCTTCACCTTTATTTAATTTCATTTTAGAATTTCTTCGCACCAAATTCAATCTAAGAAGATTAAAAAGCCAGAACTAAGTCTACAACTTGAATATCTTCATGAAAAAAAATCATTCGCTACAATTTTAGGGATAACCTTTCAATACCCATAAATACTATCTTTAGTTCAGAATAGCGCGGTATCCATTTTCAGAAAAGAGGTTTTATTTCACTCTTAGAATTTGAGCTAAGCTTCTTCATTCTATTTGAAAGCCTTGAAGCGGTCTAGACCAATTGCTCTTTTAAAATTTGAGAGTTGAAATTTCCATTTAATTCCTTTGAAATAATAGCTTTGCTTGATATTCGAAAAGACCCCTAAATAGCAAAACTTTCTTTCCACTTTTTCAGATTAGACCAATGATAAATAGAGATTTAGTAGAGTCTACTTTTTTGATGATTAAAAATGGTGAATTAATTCAGAAGCTTTGCGAGAATGCCGTTTTATTAGAATTTGAAGATGACGCTATTATTCTTGATCAGGGTATGCCTATTGAATATGTTCCTATAGTCGTAAGCGGAAGTATCCGAGTAATTCGTTCAGATGATGAAGGCCGTGAAATTCTGCTTTATTATTTGACTTCAGGCGAAAGCTGTGCTTCGAGTATGAACGGTGGATTCAATAAAAGAATTAGTCAAATTCAAGCTATCGCAGAGGGACCAACTTCTATTATTGGAATTCCTCCCAACTGTATAGATGATTGGATTCAAGACTTTCCTGAATGGAAAAGCCTCGTTGTCTGCACTTTTCAAAAAAGATTCGATGATTTATTACACAGCTTAGAATCGATTGCCTTCAATCAACTAGACGATAGACTTATTGAATATTTAAAGAATAAAGCATCGCTCAATAATTCCAAACTTTTAAAAACTTCTCATGCAGAAATTGCCAATCAACTCAATTCAAGTAGGGAAGTAATTTCAAGACTGTTAAAAAAGCTGGAGAGAATGGACAAAGTGAAACTTGGAAGAACTAGTATCGAGTTAATAGATCTTTAAGTTCGTTTCTCTTTAGAAAATAAATTCATTAAACTGCTTTTAACAATGTCAAAACTGTGATTTAAACTAACGGAAAGACTATTTTTTCAATACGCTTCTTCACTGAATATTCCATTCTCTTTTTGCTCTCAATCTATAAAAGGCAGTTCGAAAACTGGACTTACCTTCTTCTACCATAGATCCTGAAAGGTTAAATACCTATTCTGTATCCAGACGTATGGTACATATTGAAAGTGATTCTTGACTTCCGACAAATAATGAACAATCATACTGTCAGCAATTCTATCTAGGTGATGCCTTTTTCTTTTCCAGACTTCCAAATTTCGATATATAAATCTAATTCACAGCACCTTAAAGGAAAATCCCTGTGTTCTACTAGATTTATAAAAAATAGGATTCGCTCATTTAGCTTATTTATTTATCTTAAAAAGATAAATTTATATTAATTAAATATTGATATATGACTATATGTAAGTATATTCGCAAACCATTTACGTGCAAACCTTTTTTAAACCTCAAATGAATTCAACTATTTATTGGCACAATTTCATTACCAAATTGTGCCAGAAAAATTGCCTTTCGCACTTATTTTTTTGAAAAAATCTATTTTACATTCACTAAATCAATCAGTTATAAATTAAATAATTCAATATGAAAAACAAAAAATGGATATATTACCTTGGACTATTCATCTTTGGAATGGGCGCAATTCAAGCATGTAAATCATACCATTTCCGATCTAATTACAAAGACGTAAATAGCTTAATGCATGAGTCTAAAAACCTACAGACTAAGCTCTTTCTCAAGGCTCATTTAAAAAATGGCGACATCTGCATTCTTCAAGACAGCTGGACAATAGATACGCTTTCCAACTCAGTTCTTGGAAATGGTACTCAATACGACTTCAATCGCGAAATTTCATTTAAAGGTCCTCTTTCAATCCCCATTGATAGCGTTGCTATTTTCGAAACAAATAAGAAGTTAAATGATTCCGAAAAGTCAAGAATTGGTGCTTTGAGTATACTCGCTGGTGTAGATGTTATTTTAGGCGTAATCTGTCTTTCTAGTCCTAAAGCATGCTTTGGTTCTTGTCCCACTTTCTATATTAACGAGGAAGATGATTTCCACTATTCCGATGCCGAAGGATTTTCCAATGCAATCTCCCCTTCATTAGAGTACTCAGACATTGATGCCTTACAAGAAGTTGATTTAAACGATTCCGTTTTTTCAATCACAATGAAAAATGAAGCCTTAGAAACACACTGTATCAATGATGTTCTGCTCCTTGCTTATCCCAAATTAGACAATCAGCGTATATATCAATCGCCAAGCAATGACTTCTATTTATGCGAGAACAACTACCTATTAACAAAAGCGGAAGGGAAAGAAGGGGATATAACCCATCTAATTGATAAAGACGATCGAATGGAAAGGTTCTCTCTCTCAGATCCAAATAACCTTAGTAGTAAAGAAGAATTATACCTTGAGTTCGATGCAATTCAAGAATCAGAACAACTTGGACTAATTCTCAATTTTAGGCAGACCATGATGACTACCTATCTCATTTATAGCGCCATGGGGTATATGGGTAATGAGGTTGGAGATATTTTTGCGCGAATTGAAAACGACAAAAACACTAAGGAGAAACTCGGAAATAAGATTGAAAAGGAATTAGGCAATATTGATATCTATGTTTGGAATGATCGTCTGAGTATATGGGATTATCAAAGTGGATTTAATGAAACCGGTCCAATTGCCATTAATCGTCAATTTATTCCGTTAAAGTATAATGGCGCTAGTTCAAAAGTGAAAGTCAAAATTATTTTAAACAGTGGGTTATGGCGGATAGACTATGCTGCTTTAACTAATATCAAAGAGAAAGTTGAACCTATTGCTATTTCACCATCCACGATATTAAACAAAGGAAAACTTGATACTAAAGCTCTAAAATCACTAACAGCTGAGGATGAATACTTAATATCTATGCCAGGTAGTGCATTTAAATTCGAATTCCACCTTCCAAAAGCAGATACCGATTATGAACTATTCTTATATTCAAAGGGCTACTATTTGGAATGGATGCGCGAACATTGGTTAAAAGATAAGGATCTATTTAAACTGAAGGAACTCATAGACAATCCAGAGAAGTTTTTAAAAAGAGAAGCTGAATTGTACAAAGAGTACGAAACAACAATGGAAAGTGAATTCTGGAATTCAAAGATTGACACAAAAACATTCTCTTTCCATGAAAACTAAAATCTTACTCACTGGCATAATTTGCATTTTAATAGCAAGTTGCTCTAGCCCTGAATATTTATCGTCCTCAGAATATTTACCATCCTCCAATGAAATCGATGTTAATCCATATGGATCATACATCGAAATTGAATTTCTAAATGAAAAGAAAATAGACGGTGAATTGATTTCTATCGATAGCAATCAGCTTGTGCTTCTAAAAACAGATTCACTCATTTGCAAAAGGATTGCTTTAAATACAGTTGCAAACTTCTCTTTGCGCTACGCAAAGTCGAAAAATTATGGATGGACCATTCCAACCTTGGCTCTTACTTCAATCTCGCATGGCCTATTTGCAATATTTACTCTTCCCATTAATCTGATTGTCTCCATTTCCGTTACGAGTGCTGGCAAAAATGCCTTTCAATACAACTTTAAGGAAATGGACTTCAATCAGTTAAAAATGTTTGCCCGATTCCCTCAGGGCATCCCAAAAGGAATGGAATTGGAGAGTATAAAACGATTTCCTAATCTAGATTGAAAAGGTATTCCCGGAAGCTAATTCTTCTGCTTAAGTTCAGAAAGAAACATTCTAATGAGAGCAAGAATTGAAATTCAATTTTGATTCTTTCCTTGATTTACGAAGCAAAAGCAACTACATCTTTCCTTTCAATTCGATAATGATGCGATCTGCAATGGCTAAGCATGCTGTTGCAGCCGGACTGGGAGCATTGAGAACATGAACAGATCTTTCTCCGCCTTGAATGACAAAGTCATCGACTAGGTTTCCACTTTTATCAAGTGCTTGTGCACGAATTCCAGATCGACCTTCTATCAAATCGCGCATTTCTAGGGACGGCATTAAAACCTGCAATGCCTTCAAAAACTTTGTCTTCGAAAAAGCGCGTTCGTATTCGCCTAAACCGTAGCGCCAATGTTTTGCAAATAGCTTCCAAGTTCCAGGAAAACCCAGAGATTCTGAAGTGTCTTTTAAATTAAAATCCGTTTTATTGTAACCTTCACGAGCAAAACTAAAAACAGCATTGGGGCCACATTCGGCGCCACCTCCAACCATTCGAGTAAAATGGACTCCTAAGAATGGAAAATTCGGATCAGGAACAGGATAAATAAGGTTTTTCACTTTGGTCCAAGCATGTTCTGCTAGTTCATAATAATCGCCTCGAAAGGGAACAATTCTAATTTCAGGATTTAATCCATCTATTCTAGCCAAACGATCTGATTGGAGTCCTGCACAGCTTACGAGATGTTTTGATTGATAAACTGCTTTCGTGCTTTTAATTTCAATATGAAATGGCTTATACTCAATATCTATAAGAGCCTCCGAGTAAGCCATTTTGCTTTTCGGTTGAATCTGCAGCACCAATTCAGACATTCTCTTTGTCATGCTCGGATAATCGATTATTCCTGTTTGCGGGACAAAAATGGCTTTCAAGCCGTTTGCAAAAGGTTCGATTTCTTTTAATTCTTCGTTCGAAATAGACTTAATTCCAAGTAAGCCATTTTCCGCACCTCGTTCTATTATTTTATCAAAACTAGCAAACTCTGCTTCTTTTGTGGCGACAATAACTTTTCCACAGATCTCATAATTTACTTTGTTCTCTTGAGCAAATCCTATAAGTTGAGAATAACCTTCAAGACAAGTAGTCGCCTTTAAAGAGCCTGGCTTATAATATATTCCGCTGTGAATTACGCCTGAATTTCTTCCAGTTTGATGCAGCGCTGGGGCTTTTTCTTTTTCCAAAACCAAAACTTTGGCATCTGGATGCGCTAGTTGAAATTTATAGGCGGTAGCCATTCCAACTATTCCTCCACCAATTACAACTAAATCAAATGTTTCCATAACACAAATATCGAGTCTGGCAATGAAATACCCATATCTTTCTTTTGTTCTTTTCGAAATAATAATAGAACTTTTGAGTCTAAAAATCGGTGCAAATGCAAGCTTCTTATTAACTTAGCCTTTTATAATTCTTTAGCATGCAAATAGACCCAATGATTACTCAGAAAGCCAATGACTGGCTTAATGGCCCCTACGATGAAGAAACGAAAATTGAAGTTCAAAGGCTCATTGATAAAGATCCTATGGCATTAATTGATGCCTTTTATACTGATTTAGATTTTGGTACTGGGGGTTTACGCGGTATTATGGGCGTAGGAACAAATCGTGTAAATAAGTATACCCTTGGTCTCGCAACACAAGGATTGGCTCAATATCTTTTAGACTCAATCGACGAGCCCATTCGGGTTGCCATAAGTCATGATAGCCGTTTAAAAAGCAGAGAATTTGCTTTACAAACAGCAGAAATATTTACAGCAAATGGTATTCAAGCATTTCTTTTTGAAGACCTTAGACCTACCCCATTATTAAGTTACGCTATACGACATCTAAACTGCCATAGTGGTGTCATGATTACTGCTTCACATAATCCGAAGGAATACAATGGATACAAAGTCTATTGGGCGGATGGCGGTCAGTTGGTTCCACCACACGACAATAATGTTATTGCGGAAGTTCGAAAAACAAAACCGGAGGATGTAAAATACAGCGGAAATTTAGCATTGCTAAAGACCGTTGGTAAGGAAGTAGATGAGGCCTATTTAGACATGGTTCAATCCCTTTCATTGTCAAATGAAGGCAAGGACTCGCTTAAAATTGTCTTCACTAATATTCATGGCACAGCAATTACCTTGATGCCACAGGCAATGGAACGCTCAGGATTCAAGCACTTGAGTATTGTACAAGAGCAGGCTATACCAGATGGCAACTTTCCCACTGTGGTCAGTCCAAATCCCGAGGAGGCCGCCGCATTAGAAATGGCTGTAAATCAGGCCAATGCTGAAGGAGCCGATTTGGTAATTGGAACAGATCCAGATGCAGATCGCGTGGGAATTGCAGTGAGAGATGACAAGGGTGAAATGATTCTCCTCAATGGCAATCAAACTGCCAGTGTACTCATTTACTATATGCTTGAAGAATGGAAGAATGCTGGAAAGTTAGATGGAAAACAGTTTATTGCTGAAACTATAGTAACCACAGATCTTTTGGCTCAAATGGCAAAAGAGTATGGAGTTGAATGTCCTATTTGTTTGACTGGATTTAAGTGGATTGCCGAATTAATTCGTGAAAGAGAAGGGAAGTTAAAATTCATAGCGGGAGGAGAAGAAAGCTACGGATATCTTATTGGTGATGATGTAAGGGATAAGGATGCCATTAGTTCAGCCGTTATGATCGCGGAGGTTGCTGCATGGGCAAAGGCAAAAGGCAGTAGTTTCTATGGCGTTCTTCAACAGCTTTATTTGAAATATGGCCTATATCATGAAACATTAAAGTCTATAACCAAGCAAGGAAAATCAGGAGCGGATGAAATTCAAGCTATGATGAAAAACCTGCGAGAGAATCCACCTATCTCATTAGGAGGTGATAAGGTGGTTCGGATTCTTGACTATAAGTCTCAAATGGAATTAAACATCCAAAGTGGCAAAAGAATTGAAATAGCTTTACCTAGCTCAAATGTGCTCCAGTTTATTACTGAAGGTGGAAGCAAAATAACGGCCAGACCGAGTGGAACAGAGCCTAAAATAAAATTCTATTTCGGCTTAAAATCTAAGGTTTACTCTATTGAAGAGATTGAAGATAAAAAAGCAGAATTGCAATCCAACATAGACCTAATTTTAAAGGACTTAGGTATCTAATTATGCTCAGTGTTGAAATAAAAAAGGGGCAATATTGCCCCTTTTTTATTCTTTTAAAATGGATTGGTTGCCCAGACTCCAAATTCAGGAATGAAAGCCCTATCATCTAGCTCTAAAGCCGAGATTATACTCAATGCCAAGTCTATTGATCTTAGCTTATTCTCTTTCTCTATTCGTTCTACTCTATCTTCTTGATTGAATGCAGTAGTAACTTCACTAGGGTTTACATGAACTACTCGCACGTTGAAGGGTCTCAATTCAGTTCTCCAACATTCACTTAAAGAGCGAAGGGCAAATTTAGATGAAGAGTATACCGATCCATTTGCAAATCCCTTCACAGATGCGCTCGAACCTATATTCACAATATTTCCCTTTTTCTGAGATTTAAAGTAAGGTATCAGTTTGGATGTTAATATCGCCACTCCAAAAACATTGGTCTCAAATATTCGTTGAAATGATTCTCTTGTCAGCGAATCTGCTGGTCCAAATTCTCCTATACCTGCATTGTTGATTAGCGCATCAACCCGACCGAATTCCTTTAACACTTGTTCAACTAATACTTCAATATCAGAATCTGAATTCATATTTGCAGCTACCCCAAAAGCACCAATTTCCGCAGCCACATTTTGAAGTTTATCCTTATTTCTACCAGTAATCGCAACCTTCCCACCTTTTTCAATTAGAAGTTGAGCGAGTGCTTTGCCAATTCCTGAACTTCCTCCTGTTACAAGGAAGACACTATTCTTTATAATCATATTTTAAATAAAAAACGCAACCCGTAATTAGGTTGCGTTGATAAGACAAAATTGAAAATGGTTTAGTTCAATTTATAAGCAAATGCAATGATAAATTGAGATGGACGACTGTCAACATTAACATCAACACCTTCAACAGATATAAAGTCAGTTGCATCTGTGAGTCCAAATTCATACCGAACATCCATTTGTATTTTAAATATCTCTAGTCCAGCCAAGAGTTGAATACCCCAAGTAGAAGTTCCCAATCCATCTTCTAGAGCTTCATTAACAGATCCAAACTGATAGGAAAATACAGGACCTCCTCCTAAACGTACCGGGCCTAAACGCATAATTCCTAAAACTGGAATATCAAAACGATTGATCCCAACATCCGTTGTGGTCTTATTACCTATAAAGTCTGTTGTTTCAATTGAACCAGCAACTCTAGTAAAAAGAAATTCGGGTTGAATTTCAACAACCAAAAGAGAGAGTTTCGTATAAATACCTGCATGATATCCTATGTTTCCGGCCTGATTTTCAAAATTGGTAAAAAATGGATTGTCCGAAAAATCCGAAAACTTCATATTCGAAAAATTCATACCGGCTCTTAAACCAATATGAAATTGCGCTTTTAATAAGCTTCCAGACAAAACAATAAGCAAGAATAAAATATTTTTCATGACTTTCATTTAGAGTATTGGGTCAAATATAAGTCAACATTTGATTGGATTCGTTTTGTAGGATTGTCTTTTGCCGGTTCGAAATGCAATCCGGTAATTCTTTCATAAAGCTCAATGTATCTCTCACTGATTGATTGAATCCATTCTCTGTTCATTTTTGGAATGACTTGACCTTCTTTTCCTTGAAAGCCATTTTCTATTAGCCATTCACGAACAAATTCTTTACTCAATTGAATTTGTTTAACTCCATTATTCTGCCTTTCTTCAAATCCATCTGAATAGAAATAGCGAGAGCTATCAGAGGTATGAACTTCATCAATTAGCATTATATTTCCTTCTAAAGTTTTACCAAACTCGTATTTTGTATCCACCAAAATCAATCCTCGTTCCTTCGCCATCTCTTGTCCACGCCTGAATAGCGAAAGAGTGAAATTCTCCAATTGCACATAATCAGATTCAGACACAATACCATTTTTAAGAATTGCGTCTTTCGAAATGTCTTCATCATGCATACCCAACTCTGCTTTTGTAGTTGGTGTAATTAATGGACTAGGAAAAGGATCGTTTTCATTCATTCCATTAGGCATATTTAGACCACAAATTGTCCTCTTCCCATCCTTGTATTCCCTCCAAGCATGACCGCTCAGATGCGCTCTAATAACCATTTCAACTTTAAACGGAACTGCTTTAGTTCCAATCGAAACTACTGGATCTGGACTGTGAATGAGCCAATTTGGAACAATATCTCGAGTTGCATTTAGAAAATAAACAGCTGTTTGATTTAAAACTTGACCTTTAAATGGAATTCCTTCTGGAAGCACAACATCAAAAGCTGAAATACGATCGCTTGCCACCATTACCAATAAGCCATTCTCTACAGAATAAACATCTCTCACTTTCCCTTGATAATGAGAGATTTGACCTTTAAATTTAAAAACAGAATGGGTAAGTGTCATTGCTGGTTTGGTAAATCTTTTCTCTTATTCTTTTGAGCTTCTTTTTCTTCTTGTTCTTTGGTATCAAAATGATCATAGGCTCTAATAATAGACTTCACTAGTTTATGTCGAATTACATCCACTTCGTCTAATTCAACAAATTCAATTCCTTCCACATTTTGCAATAATGGATACACTTCCTTTAAACCACTGCGCTGATTTCTTGGTAAGTCAATCTGCGATAAATCTCCCGTAATTACAAATTTTGCAGACTTTCCCATTCTTGTCAAAAACATCTTCATTTGGGCATGAGTGGTATTTTGAGCTTCGTCTAAAATCACAAAAGCATTATCCAATGTCCTTCCCCGCATGAATGCCAAAGGGGCGATTTGAATAATGTGATTATCTAGTAAACTATTGAGCTTCTCTGGAGAAATCATATCTCTTAAAGCATCGTATAAAGGTTGCAAATACGGATCTAACTTTTCTTTTAAATCACCCGGTAGAAAACCCAAGTTTTCACCTGCTTCTACAGCCGGTCGAGTTAAAATAATACGCTTTACTTCTTTGAATTTCAAAGCTCTAACAGCCAAAGCAACAGCTGTATATGTTTTTCCAGTACCGGCAGGGCCAATCGCAAAAACCATATCACATTCGCTGCTTGCCTTTACCATTTTTCTTTGGTTCTTGGTTTTGGCTCGGATGGTTTGTCCATTTACACCATGTAGCAAAATGTCTTTATCTGGATGATTTTCGAGAACAGATCCTTCCATCATTATTCTTTCAATTACCCTTTCAGACAGGCTGTTGTATTTGTGGAAGTGTTCGAGAAACTGTTCTAGTTTTAAGCTGAATAGATCTAACTCCTCGGCTTCACCATGCACTGTTATATTTTCCCCTCGAGCACTGATTTTTAGCTTTGGAAAAAAAGCACGAATTTGATTGAAATATTTATTCTGAGCCCCGTAAAAGCTCTGGGGATCAAGGTTTTCTAGATTGTAAGCCCTTTGATTAGAAGAAGCTTCATTTTCAGTATTTTTCAGACGCTTTGTAGACTTTGTTTAATGTACTTTTGACGGCAAATTAATGATAATTTACCTTCCATCGAAGGTAATGATTTTGAAAAAATAGAATGCCCCTAATTACGCTTACAACCGATTATGGCACACGCGATTACTTTGTAGCCGCTGTTAAGGGTAGTCTATATTCACAAATTGCGGACGCTCAGGTTGTTGACATCTCAAATGATATTTCACCTTACAATATTGAGGAGGCTGCCTACATCGTCGGTCAAGCCTTCCCACATTTCCCAAAGGGAACTGTGCACATAATCGCAGTAAACGAAGGTTCAACCGAAAGGCAGAAGTCCATTATTATGTCTTTAGCGGGCCATTACTTTATTGCTCCCGACAATGGAATTTTATATCTAATCCGTCCCGAAATTACGCGGGAGTTTTATGTAGAAATGGATTTTTATAAGGAGTTAAGTCTGTTTCCTGCCTTGGAAATCTATGCAAAGGCAGCAGCACATATTTTAAGAGGAGGACAAGCCGAAATACTGGGCAGAAAGGTAGATGTTATTCTAAACCCCAGAAAAATGGAGCCTTTGATTACAGAAGGTCGCGATAAGATATCTGGACGCTGTATTTATATTGATGACTTTGGGAACATTGTTACGAATATTCCTGGCAATCTTATCTTTAAAGGATACGAAGACAAAAGAATAGAAATTAAATTACCAAGAAAATATAGAATTGATAAAATATCAAACAGTTACCATGAGGTAGGTGAAGGTAAAATTGCGGGCATTATAAATGCATCAAAATATTTAGAGATTGGCATTAATATGGGTTCTTCTAAAAGCATCACTGGAGCTAGCCAACTACTGGGTATATATTTGCGAGACCGGATTGACGTTACGCTTTTATGATACGAAGGATTGTTAAAATGCATTTCAGATTGGATGAGGTAGAGCGCTTTAAATTGCTCTTCCATTCCAGAGCAAAGAGTATTAAATCAATGCCAGGTTGCTCTTATTTAGAACTTTGGCAAGATATCTCCAACCCTGAGATTTTCTTCACGTATAGTAATTGGGATCAGGTAGAAGACTTGGAAAATTATAGGAAGAGCACTTTGTTTACTGAAGTCTGGACTAAGACTAAACTTCTTTTTAAGGAAAAGCCAGAGGCTTGGTCTGTTAATCAATTGGAAAAACACGAATGAAAGCATTGTATTTCAAAGAACTAAGAGGATTTTTTAATGCTCTTACAGGTGTGATTGTCCTCTTTGTATTCCTTCTCTTGAACGCTGCTTTCCTTTGGATTTTCAAAGGCGGATTTAATCTCCTAGATAGCGGATGGGCCAATCTCGACGGACTTTTTATTATTTCTCCTTGGGTTTTTATGTTTTTGCTTCCTGCTATCACAATGAGGATGTTTGCAGAAGAGAAGCGCAATGGCACCCTCGAATTACTATTTACTAAACCATTAAGTGAGTGGCATATCGTTCTTGCTAAATTTTTCGCCGCCATTTCTTTAGTTCTATTTTCTCTCCTTCCGACCCTACTCTACTTCTATTCGATTCATCAATTGGGAACGCCTATTGGTAGCATAGACAACGGTGGTACTTGGGGTTCTTTTATTGGATTGTTCTTTTTGGGTTCTGCCTATGCTTCCATGGGACTATTTGCCAGCTCACTATCAGACAATCCAATTATTGCATTCTTGCTGGGTGCTTTCTTATGCTTCTTCTTTTTCTTTGGAGTCAGCCAACTGGCTGTACTTCCCATTTTAAGTTCTTTTTATACTAGCCTGAACTCAATTGGAATTAATTACCACTATGTATCTCTAAGTCGTGGGGTTATTGATAGTCGCGATGTATTGTATTTTCTTTCCATCAGCCTGCTATTTCTTGCAGCTACTCGGGTAAAACTATTAAGTAGAAACTGGTAAACTCTATGAAAAAGAAATACAATGATTTAGTAGGATTGTCCATTATTCTGATCGGAATTTTAGCGGTAAATTTATTTGTTCAGGCTTTTTTCTTTAGAGTAGATCTTACTGAGGAAAAGCGATTTAGCCTTTCTGATCCCACTAAAGAATTGCTCAAATCTCTTGATCAGCGAATCCTAATAAAAGTATATTTAGAAGGAAACTTCCCGCCTGGCTTTGAAAAATTACAGCGAGAAACAAAACAAACACTAGATGAATTTAGGGCCTATACAAATAATATTGACTATCAATTTATAGATCCATCTGATCAAGTAGACGATAAGGCAAGACAGGAAGTTTACAAACAATTAGAATCGAAAGGGCTACAGCCTTTCAACTTAGAAGTTGCAGAAAATGGTGGGTCGCGAAGACTTCAGGTTTTTCCCGGAGCAATTCTATCGCTTGGAGAATTGGAGGTAAGTATTCAAATTTTGCATTCCCAAATGGGACGTTCAGCCGAATCACAATTAAATGCCTCAATAGAAAAGCTAGAATACACTCTCGCCGCGGCAATAAAAAAAATCACTCAAGAGAAAAGGCCCATGATTGCCTTTATAGAAGGACATAATGAGTTGAAGCCAAGATATATAGCAGACCTAGGAAGGACTCTATCGGAGCACTATCAGGTAGATCGTTTCAACTTGCGTGAGTTTATTAAAGACTCGGCTACTAATTCGATTTCAATAGAACAACAAATCAGACGACTGAATATTTACGATGCGCTATTAATTGCCAAGCCTCAAAATGCTTTTACCGATCTCGATCGATATTTAATCGATCAGTTCATAATGAAAGGGGGAGCTACATTATGGTTTATCGATCCTGTTCTTGCAGAAATGGATAGCCTAAGTAATCGCTCAGAATTCCTTGCTTATCCGATTGACGAACGACTCAATTTGCGCGATATGCTCTTTAAATATGGGGTTCGAATTAATGCCGATTTAGTCCAAGATATTGTCGCTGCTGGAGTTAATGACTCAAAACAAGTCCTTCCTTGGATTTATTCTCCCTTAATAATGCCGTATGTAAAACATCCTATAACCAAAGACTTAAATGGAATTAGGCTTGAATTTGCAAGCTCGATTGATACGATTCAAACACCAGGTATCAAGAAAACCATCCTTCTACAAACCTCTGAATATTCAAGAAAATCGAACGCCCCTCATTTGGTTAGTCTAGCGAGATTGTATCAAGAACCTCAAGCCCAATCCTTTCAAGAAGGATCTATTCCTTTAGCCGTCTTATTGGAAGGGAAATTTGAAAGCGCGTATAAGAATCGAGTTGTTCCTAAAGACTTGAATGGAAAAACACTTCCATTGGTAGAAAAAGGGAAGTCGGCTCAAATGTTGGTTGTTGCCGATGGGGATATAGTAAAGAATCAATTGAATATTGTAAATCCACAATTACCTAAAGGACTTCCACTTACAACAGGATATGATCAGTTTACGGGTATGCAGTATGGCAATAAAGACTTTTTACTCAATGCATTCGACTATTTATTAGACGAATCAGGTTTGATGGAACTCAGGGGAAGAGAGCTGAAAATTCGTCTGCTAGACTCTCAACGAGTAAAAAATGAACGTTCCTTCTGGATAGGTCTAAATACGGTCTTGCCTATTGCACTCATACTCATTTTTGCCCTTGTTCAAATTCAAATGCGCAAAAAGCGCTTTGCAAAAAAATCAGCATGAAAAAGAATATAATCATTCTTGTATCTCTCATAATTCTTTCTTTGATAGGCTATTACATTCTTAGTAAGAATAAATCAAGAAATACTTTAGATGCATTAAGCGAAGAATACAGCTTCACAATAGAGGATACAGCCTCAATAGACCGCATTGTTATTTCAGATAAAAGTCCACGTAAAGTGGATATGCAAAAGATCGATGGCGTTTGGGTACTGAATGACAAAAGAATTCGAATGGATGTAATAGAAGTTCTTTTGGAAACATTCCGGCGAATGGAAATGCGGAATTTTGTGGAGGAAAGAGCAGAAGATGAAGTAATTAGAAGAATGGCTACCTATGCCAAAGAGGTGGTTATATATTCGGACAAAAAAGAAATTAAACACTTTTTTGTGGGTACAGATACACCAGATCAAATGGCTACTTATATGATGATGTCTGGAGCAAGTCAGGCATATGCAGTGCACATACCGGGTTTCAATGGTTACTTATCTACTCGTTTTATAACTATAGACAACCTACTCTATAACCGATCTCTTTTTCCTGTCGGTTTAAAAGACATAAACCTGTTCCGAATTCAATATAAATCAATACCTACCAATTCTTTTGAAATATATACTTCAAACAATGCGCTAAAAATCAAAAGAATGGTAGACACTAATTGGATAGAGGTAGGTGCTGATTCTAAGGTGCTAAAGCTTTATTTACAGCAAATTACCAATCTAAACTACGAAGGGGCTATCGTAGAGAGTGATCCCATTTTTTCCAGAAAAGATAGCCTTCTAGCTCTAGATCCGTTTATCGAATTCACCCTTGGAACGACCACTGGCAATACTATTGGCCTCAAAGCCTATCAGATAAAGTCAGCAGAAAATGAGGTGGATGCAATTGGAAATCCAAGAGAGTTTGATCCAGACAGATTGCATGGAATTCTTTCCGATGGTCGGATGGTATTATTGCAATATTTTGGTCTTCGAGATGCTTTATTGGATGCAGATCAATTGACATTGAAAGTAAAATAAGTTGAAAACTTGATTCGGAACATCTTATCATAACAAAGTATATTTGACATCCTTCCTTAAAAGAAATATTCTATGAGATTTATTGTTTCCAGTGGCTCACTTTTGAAACAGCTAAATACAGCTGGCACATTGATTAATAGCAATAGTGCTATGCCCATTCTTGAAAACTTTCTATTCACTTTATCGCCTGGAAAGTTAACTATCACGTCGAGCGATTCGGAAAGTACACTTACAACCACTATTGATGTTGAATCAGAAGTAGAAGGTTCTGCCTGCGTACCAGCCAAGATATTAGTTGACACACTGAAAACATTTCCAGAGCAACCTCTGACTTTTGACTTTGGTGGAGATGACAATCAATTGGAAATTTCATCTGACTACGGACGGTATCAGATTGGATATTTTGGAACAGATGAATATCCCAAGCTCCCAGAAATAGAAGATTCTTCGGTTTCAAAAATGCCTTCAGGGGTTTTAGCAACTGCTATTCAAAAAACCTTGTTTGCGAGCGGTAACGATGACCTTCGCCCTGTAATGTCTGGAGTATTTTTCCAGCTAAATAAAGACGGAGCCACTTTTGTAGCAACCGATGCACATAAATTGGTGCGGTATAGAAGGGTAGACATTTCTACCCCTGATAGTGCCGAATTCATTATGCCTAAAAAACCGCTAACCATTTTAAAAAGCATTTTAGGTAGTTCTGAAGATGAAGTTCAACTTCATTTCAATCAAAAGAATTGCCGCTTTGAATTCAAGCATATAGTGCTTACTTCTAGATTGATAGATGGAAGGTATCCGAATTACGATGCCGTAATTCCGAAAGAAAATCCAAATAAACTCACAATCGATAGAGCAGCTTTTCTCCACAGTGTTCGAAGAGTGAGTCTTTTCTCGAATAAGACGACTCATCAGATTCGTTTGAAAATTGCGGGAAGCGAAGTACAGACTATTGCAGAGGACTTGGATTTTTCAAATAAAGCGCATGAAAGAATTCAATGCGATTACGATGGTAGTGATATGGAAATTGGATTTAACTCCCGTTTTCTTGTCGAAATGCTCGCAAATCTAGAAAGTGAACATGTCCTTCTAGAACTTTCAGCCCCCAATCGCGCCGGATTGCTATCGCCCATAGATGGGAAAGAGATTGGCGAGGAGGTGCTTATGCTGGTTATGCCTGTTATGATCAATTCATAAAAGCCCCATTTTCTCTTGAAGCTTTTTATTCTAGGAGATGTGCATGGATGCTTTCATACCTTGAAGGCATTAGTGGAAGAACATTGGAATCCAGAGGATGAATTTCTAATTCAACTCGGGGATTTAGTTCAAAAAGGTCCACACAGCGCTCGATGTATAGAATACGCATGGCAACTTCAAAAAGAATATCCGTATCAATGTTTCTTTTTAAAGGGAAACCATGAGCAAATTATAATTGATCGGTACAAAGAGAATCCTTTTCAACCAGAGGTCTCGAAATTTAATTTAGAGCTTCTAAAGCACTCCCTTTCTTTGGCAAAAACCTATAAGTGGTTGGAAAAATTACCATTGAAATGGGAGAATCTAGATATTCTTATTACCCATGCTGGAATATCTAAAAGCAATCACGATCCTTTCGACATCCAAAATCCTAAAGGTGTGCTTTTAAATAGATCGGGTTTGAAAGCATTAGATAAGGTTCAGGTGATCGGACATATTGTATTAGAAAGCGATAGAGCCTTATTAAAGACCTCTGAGAATGCTTGGTATATAGACACAGGAGCATGGCTTGGAAGAAGACTTACCGGACTGAAATTAAATTACTTAGGAGAACAAATCGGAACTTATTATAAGAAAACAGATCTTAGAGATTTAGAAGGCTTATAATTTTTTGCTTAGTAATTTGAGACATGGTTCTTTCTAGCTTCTAAAGTGTTATCAAACCAATTCTACCAATCTAAAAATAAAAACAATAAGCTGTGTTTTAGTGTATTCCTTGCATTGAACCTCAATACCCAATATCATGAGGCAAAATCTGATGCTGGAAGACTTTTAACAGCGAATATTGGACTCGGATATGAATATGCATTAAATGACGATTTTGGAATAAATACACGTCTAGCCTTTTTTAACTCAACAAATCTGAAAGGCAACACAAGTGATATCTCGGAATATGATGCGTTTACAGTTACCGCTGATTTTCGTTATTATCTAAATCCAATTGAAGGAGCCGACGGAGTTTTTTTCTCTGCCTATTTAAATACAGGAATAGTAGATCATCCGATTATTATTACTGGCCTACTTTGGATATAAATGGTAACCCGATTGGACCTGATAACTCTGCTCCTCTTGTTTCCAATAGTGCTGGACTAGGATTTACTTTCGGAAATAAATGGATTATAAATAGTGGAGTTCTATTCGAAGCCTTTGCTACTGCTGCTCGATATTTGATCGATAATGTTAGCTATGCTCAACAAGCTTATCAAGACTACCTTTATTCCTATCCCTGGGAGAACTCAAATTTAGAGTTTAACATTCCATAGTATGTACGATTGGGAATCATTGTTGGACACCGTTTTGGACATTAATTGTTTTGTCTCTTAAAAAGCTAAAAAAAACGCACCGCTTTTTTCCCTTTTTTCCTGACTGAAATCATAAAACAGCGCGATTTTTGATGGTTTTGTCTATTCTAAATCAATTCAAGAGCAACTAAAGAGGTTTAAAACACTGGCTTCTACTCCATTGAATTGCTAAAAATTGCATAATATTCTGTTAAAAGCCTTTTTCTAATCTTCTGTATTTTTTTATACTGATACTAATATTTTTTGCATACTCAACACTACATACTGTATGTATTTGATAATCAGTTAAATATTTAATATTAAGCCATTTTTTGCCTTCCAACATATTTTTCTCAATACCCTTTGGTTCAAAACAACTGATATGCATTATTCTCATTAAATCAAGAATGGCACTATCTTCGCAATGGATTAAAAATAACGCGGAGGCCGAAAAGCGCAAAAGAGTAGGCGAAAAAACCAAACAAATTAAATTATGAAGAAATTCTTCGCAGCGGCCATTGCTTTGTCTTTGGCATTCAGTGCAAATGCACAAAT